>Ga0307414_10000137_pt1 | contig 49784 bp, 40 predicted proteins | sample DK1Ometagenome_FD_203804 | JGI IMG/M metagenome (GOLD analysis project Ga0307414, IMG submission 203804) | Maize rhizosphere microbial communities from greenhouse at UC Davis, California, United States - DK15-O-3 | ecosystem: Host-associated > Plants > Roots > Rhizosphere > Soil | place: USA...
CGACCGTGGCTATGGACGTATCGCTCGATGACCATACGACGCTCTTATCCGTGGCATTTTCGGGGTACAGGGTCGCCGTGAGCGCTGCCGTGGCTTCCATGAAGAGGTCGATTGACGTTGGCCCCACTTCGACTCCGGTTACCGCTATTGGTGCCACCGTTACGGTCGCCTCCGCCGTAAATCCGCCGTCGTTGGTGATCACGGTTATAGTGGCAGTTCCGGGGGAAATTGCGATGACCTTTCCGTTGGTGTCAACAGATGCTATGGCAGCATCACTGGATGACCAGGCCATGGTCGTGTTTGATGCATCCGCAGGTGATAGGGTCGCGGTCAATGATGCTGTATCATTGACAATCAGGTCCAATGACTCGGAACTTATGGAAACGCCTGTTACGGCTGTTGGGATTGGGGATACCGTAACAATTGATTGTGCCGTAAATCCGCCATCATTGGTGGTCACGGTTATAGTGGCAGTTCCGGGGGAAATTGCGGTGACCTTTCCATTGGTATCTACGGCTGCTATTGCGGGATCACTGGATGACCAAACAACTTCAGGATCAGTTGCATTTTTAGGTGATAGCGTTGACGCTAATAATTGTGTACTATTAATAAATAGCGATAATGTTGTATGACTTACTGCTACACCTGTAACGGGTACTAGATGACTTGGTTCTGTAGGTATAAGTTTCCATGATTGAACATCAGTTCCGTTTGGTGTATATAGGCGGATATTGGAACCAAAAAGGTCCATAATGAGATTAGTGCCTCTAATGAGAATATGGTAGAATCCATTACCAGCATCTCTAAAAGCCCATTGCTGTATGTTATTTCCAGTATAACTATTTTGCCAAATATTAGTACCAGGAACTGGTGTGTTAGATGATGCCTCTAAAACTTTGTCACTATGTATAAATGTTAATGTATAATAACCGAAAGAAGTCTTTTTTAATTCAATCTTTTGTCTGTCAAGATTTGTATTCGTTTGTTGTACAACATTGGCTTCATTATTGAGAGATCCATTTGCCACACCTACAATTTTACCCGTTGCTTTGTTCTCTAAAAAATAAACACCTTCTGGAATAAAAGTTAATCCATTGTCTATAGGTTCTTGACCAATTGGGATTTCCAATTGGTCTATCCAATCGTAAATAAGCGAAACAGCTTTATGATCAATTTTATTTTTTGCTAGAGGAGGCATAGCTATCCCTGGAACCGTACTATTTATTCTATTATATAATATTGATTTATGCGGATCCTTGGCAACTATAATTTCTTCATCAGGAATACCCAAAGGTTCATTATATGAAGCCGTAAAAAGACCTGTTTCTGCAAGATTATTTATCAGCCTTAAATCAAAAGCTGCTCTATTTCTTGTTTCGGGTCTGTGACAATAAGCACAATTAAGATCTAAATACGATCGTGCTTTTTCATCTAAAGTCGCCGTAGGATCATTAGAAGCTTTATATGTAAGAAAATTTTGTGTATCCGTATCCGTAATGGTTTGATTCAAAATTCCAATATGACTTAATGTGACTAATTGATTTGCAGTTATTCCTGTTTTATCGTAGGTAAACTCTTTATTGAGATATCTAGTTCTTGGGCCCAAGGTTCCCCCTGTAGCACTTGAATGGCAGGCAACGCATTCTTGACGAGAAGGATAATGCCATACTTGATTTTCTATAGTGCCATTTGACTTTGTTATTTCTATATTTTCGTCAAGCCCAGTTGTAAGCAAAACGGCATCAGTTTGTGAATCATTCCATTTGTAGGTAAGGTAATAGAATTCTCCATTGGATGCTTTGATAGAAAATCGAGTTTCTAGGCGTTTTGTTATTGAAGGGTTGTTTTCATCCAAGGGTATTTCAAAATGTTTAACAAGAACTGATCCAACAGGAAAATACCAATCTCCATCCTCTGAAAAATTAATCTGTTCTTCTGCCGTATCATGCGAACCATTATTAGGTACTGCCAACCATCTTTTCTTTAATGCACCATCCGACCAAAAAGATTCAATCATATCATAAGGAATCAAACCATCAACCGGGGTAAGCGTCGTTAAATCAGAAAAAGCCCCTGTTTCAGAGAGTAATTTTGGTAGAGCATCTTCAGGTGGCGATGCCATAGGAGTTGCAAACTTAAATAAGTTGGATACTCCATATTTTAAAATATATAATTCACCTTGAGCATCTTCACCAAAAGAAATAATATCAGTGGAGGTAAAACTTCCTAATTGTTCATAAGTCCCATAAATAATATCTACGGCCCAAATTTCTTCTCCCACGCCATAATCAGCACAAATATACTTCCCTTTCAATTCAGGAACATCTTCTCCTCTATATACATAACCTCCAATAATGGAATTTGCCTTCGCCCTGGGAAATGCAACAAATGGCAATTCATTCGCCATGTTATTATACATAGGGGTATCTTGACATGGGCCAAGGGCTGTTCCCTCATATCTAGGCCAGCCATAATTTTTGCCCTTACTAAGTACATTAATTTCTTCATGTATTGTTCCGCCAACCTCTCCAATATAAAATATACCTGTAGATCGATCTTTCGTCATTCGGTGCGGATTTCTGTGACCTATTGAATAATATTCTTCAAAATTACCATTGGCTTCACTCAAAAATGGGTTATCATTTGGGATCCAATACTCTCTACCTGTTATTTCATCTGCTTGGCCAGTATGCTCAGGCATTGTTCTTAATGGTGGATGGCTTTTTAAGGGATCTTTATCTACATCAATTCGTAATACACCGCCATACAAATTATTTTTAATATCTTGTGCTGTTGCAAACCTACTTTGATCTCCAATGCTCAAATACAAAAACCCATCATTACCAAAATCCATACCGCCACCTCTATGGCTAGTTCCATACATATGGATCTTTATCAAAGTAGTCTGTGAGCCACTCACATATGATAAATCATTCGGATTTAATTCAAACCGAGTAAGAAATAGAAAATTTCCATTATCCGAAGAGTCAGTACAAGTTTGCTTCAGCGGTGCGTTAGGATAATCTCTACCGTACTTATCCTTGCTTGTATACCAAGTATAAATAAAATTTTTACCCACAGTTCCAAATTGCGGATGCACCGCTAAGCCTAAAAAACCTCCATCCCATACAACACCCACTTGGTCCCTCAAATCTAATAGTATGTTTTTTTGGGTTACAGTGGGACTTTTATCAAACCAAAAAATTTGTCCATCGCGTTGACCAATGATGATACGATTATCTGAAACCTCTTTAAATGCCAAAGGAGATTCAAAAGTCAAATTCGGAAAAACAGGTTCATATATATTACTTAACCTAGATTCAACCGATGCTGGAAAAACGTTATTTAAATAGGGACCAATAGGTTCAGCTTGAGTTAAACCAGAATTTACTATAATAGGTATAGCACTTATGAGAAATATTGGTAAAAAGAATAAAACGATTTTCTTTTTATTCCAGAAGGGGAATTTTCTTTTCATACGCTTAGTTAACAAAGTGGAGATAAAATAAAGCCAAATTTTCTCAAAAAAATAATCTAACGGACGAACAGCATTTTTATTTGTTTAAATTTATTTAGTAAGATGTAATACTTAAAAAACGCCTTCAAGCACAAGGTTTTTAAGGATATATAATGAGATTCCTCTGTTTTCAATTTGATTTTTAATAAAAATAATAACTACCGAATTATAATAATTTAAAAGGTATACATAAAAACAACCTTAATTGACTTCAGCAATTTTTTTTGCTTTATGAAGTAATAATTAAATTTGAGATTTAACATTCATAATTAATTGCATCTTTCTGCTTTTATTATTAAATAGAAAATGCTATTTTCGCGCACTATATTTTTTCATTAAAAAGAAATAATAAAATATTTATAGAATTTTTCAATTTTTATTGATTTTAACACCTTAAATCCAGAAAAGGATTTTTTAAAAAATTTAAATGACAGATGGCAGTTTTAAATAAAATCAGACAACGTTCACTTTTCTTAATCATCATCATTGCATTAGCATTATTTGCATTTGTATTAGCGGATTTGTTTAAGAACGGTAATGCATTTTCAGCTAAAGAACAAAACACAGTTGGTGTAGTCAATGGAAAAGACATTACTAGAGACGATTTTTTACAAAAAGTAGAAGCTGCCCAACGTCAAGCTGGACCAAATGCAACTAGTAACCAAGTAATTAATAGTGTTTGGGATCAAGAAGTAAGAATAGCTATTATGGAAACTCAATTTGAAGAATTGGGAATGACCGTAGAAAAAGACCAAATGCGTGATGTTCTAAAAACAGCTTTAGGCAGCAGCCCAGAATTTTTAAACGAAGCTGGTTTGTTTGACGAAAGTAAGTTAAACGAATATATTGCTAATTTAAAAGAAACATCACCAGAAGGTTATTTAAGTTGGGTTAATTATGAAAAAACGTTAGCAACCAGTGCCTTGCAACAAAACTACTTTAATATGGTTAAAGCTGGTTTAACGGGAACACTTGCTGAAGGTGAATTAGAACATAAATTAGAAGGTAATAAAGTAGATATTAAATTTGTTCAAGTTCCTTATACATCTGTAGATGATAGTTCAGTGCCTGTTTCTAAATCTGAAATTTCAGATTACATAAAAAAACATGAAAAGCAATTTGAAGTTGAAGCTTCATCAGATATTAAGTATGTAGAGTTTAAAGAAGTTGCTAGTGCAGAAGATGAAAAGGTTATTGTTGAAGAACTTAAAGCCTTGCTAAACGATAAAATAGAATATAACGAGGGACTTAAAACGAATGAAACTGTAACTGGGTTTTTAAATACATCGGATAATGAGGATTATATTAATTCACATTCTGATATTAAATTTGAAAACCGTTTTGTATTTAAATCTTCTTTGCCGGTTGTTGCAGCAGATAGTATTTATAATTTAGCTGAAGGACAAATTTACGGGCCTTACAAAGACAACGATTATTATAAAATATCTAAATTAATTGCTGTTAAACAAGTGCCAGATTCTGCAAAAGTAAGACACATATTAATTCCGTTTTTAGGTTCTGCGAGTGCCGATCCTAGCGTTACTAGAACAGAAGCAGACGCGAAAATTTTTGCTGATAGTTTATTGGGGATTGTAAAGAAAGATCGTTCCAAATTTCCAGAATTGGTAAAACAACATTCATCTGATATTACAAGCGTTGAAAAAGGAGGTGAGTATGATTGGCATCCTTATAACACCATGGTTACAGAATTTAATGATTTTGAATTCGATGGGAAAACAGGAGATTTAGGCGTTGTTAAAACGGCTTTTGGGTTTCATATTATGGAGGTTTTAGGACAAAAAGGTCAAAGTAAAGTAGTAAAAGTTGGAACCATTGCCAGAAAAACAGAACCATCTGACGCGACTGTAGATAAAGTATTTAGAGATGCATCAAGTTTTGAAGTTGCTGTTGGCGGTAAAGATTTTGATGCAGTTGCAAAGCAAAATAAATATGAAGTCCGTCCTGTAAATGGTCTTAAAGTTTTAGATGAAAACATTCCAGGAATTGGTAGTCAAAGACCAATGGTGCGTTGGGCATTTAGTGAAGAAGCTAAAATAGGTGAAGTGAAACGATTTAATATCCCTAACGGATATGCCATTGTACAATTGGTTGCAAAACATGATGAGGGAACAATGAGTGCAGACCAAGCTAGTGCCACCGTTTCACCAATTATAAGAAAAGAGAAGAAAGCTGAAATTATTAAAAATAGAGCAAAAGCAACAAATGTTGATGCTTTAGCAACAGCTGAAAAAACGACTGTAAGAACAGCAACTGCTATTACTATGAATAATCCAACTATTACTGGAGCAGGAAGAGAGCCGTTGATAGTAGGAACTGCATTTGGCTTAAAACAAGGTCAAACTTCTAAATTAATTGCTGGAGAGTTTGGTGTTTACATGCTGCAAGTAACGAAAGTAGAGCCAGCCGCTAAATTGGATAATTACCAAGCAGCAGCTAATAGAGTAGAGCAACAAAAAGTAAATGTAGTGTCTTCAAAATTATACGATGCTCTAAAAGAAGCGGCAGAGATTGAAGATAATAGAGCTAAAACTCAAGTTCAATAAAACTATAAAAATCATATAAAAAAGCCTTAAGTTAATTGAGGCTTTTTTTATGAATTATTTTTTTAGAACCATGTCATCATAAGAAATAACAGTTTCAAATCCTTTGGCTTTAAAATAGGCTGTTGGGTTGGTTTTACTGGTCGCCATTACAAAATCACCACCCCATGCACCAAGACTTTTTATTTGTCCGTTAAAATCATTAAATAGAGATTCTTTTACTGGTTTTTGTTTTATGATGTTTGAAATGACAAGTTCGTGTTGAAGAATCAAACTATCAAAATCTTCTAATAATTCACAAGAAATCATGTTAGCTGTAATAGTATTTATTTGATTAATTTCTGACTTGATATGTTTTCTGTTTTCTTTATATTTTGAAATACCATCTCTGCTGTTTTGTTTTTTATTTAAGTAAACAAAATAAAGATGTTCTTTAAATAATGGATTAAATTCAGCTGTTTCAACCATTGGTTTAGCATTTTCTAACCGATAAGTGATAGGATAGTTATGTTTTGCGCAAGCAATATCATAACCGCTACCGCCAAACGTTTTTTCTAAAAGTAAATAAGCATCAACTTTTGCCCAATTGGCAATATTGTTTATTAATGTTGAAGAAGTGCCAAGTCCCCAATTTTTAGGAAATGTTAATGATGTTGTGATTTTATATCCGTTATTGGTATTTAAAAAACTGGGATTAAGTTGTTTGGCCGTATTTAATATTTGAAAAAGTCTTTTTGAAACCTCATTGTGAGGCAGCATCGACGAAGAAATCTGTTCAATTAAAAATTCATCTTCAAACCAAATGTTTCCAGTTTCATCTAAACTTTTCCAAATAATTTTCGGTGCATCAATAGTTTCGACTAATAAAGATTGTCCGTATTTAGTCGGAATTGCTAATGATAAAGCACCATCAAGCACAAGATATTCCCCCGATATTAAAAGTTTTCCATTGCTATAATAAGTTTCATTTTTCATATTGAAAAATTAGTTATCCATAAGCGCTCTTAGTTTCGCTAAAGTATCTGTAACAGCATTAAAACTAACGGTGTTAGTTTTAAAATGTTCAATTAAAATAACCTTTTCAGCATCATTGGCATGAAACTGATTTAATATATTCATTAAATGCATTTTCATGTGTCCTTGCTGAATACCCGTGGTAGTAAGTGAACGTAAAGCCGCAAAATTTTGTGCCAATCCAGCAACAGCAACAATTTGCATGAGTTCTTTCGCAGTTGGTTTGCCTAACATTTCCAACGCCAATTTCACCAAAGGATGCAATCCGGTTAATCCGCCAACCGTGCCTAATGCCAATGGGATTTCCAACCAAAACGTAAAGATGCCGTTTTCAATTTTTGCATGTGTTAAACTGCTGTAACTTCCCTTTCTTGATGCATAAGCATGAACACCAGCCTCCACAGCCCTAAAATCGTTTCCAGTTGCCAAAACAACCGCATCAATGCCATTCATAATGCCTTTATTATGGGTTACGGCACGATAGGGTTCAACTTCGGCTATTTGTATAGCTTGAAGAAATTTTTCGGCAAATGCTTCTCCTGAAAAAGTATCATTATCACTTAAATCTTCAACCTTGCAACTCACTTCGGCACGCACTAAACAATCTGGAACATAGTTGGATAAAATACACATCACAATGTCAATTTGCTTATCCTTTTCAGAGAAACCATCAAATAGCAAAGCTTCACGTTTCATGGTTTTGGCAAATTGCTCTAAACAGGAGTTTATAAAATTGGCACCCATAGCATCCAAAGTTTCAAAGGATGCATGAAGCTGATAGTAATCCTCAATCTCGTTTGTTTTATCCCGCAATTCTATATTAATAATTCCGCCACCACGTAACTCCATATTCTTGGTGATGGGTTTGCAATCTTCAATAAGTTTCGATTTTACAGAAATAAAAAACGAGTTCAAAATATCTTTTCTACCGTGATACATAAAATGCACCTGACCAATTTTTGTTGTAGAAATAACCTCAGTTTTAAAACCGCCTCTATCCATCCAAAATTTAGCGGATTTACTTGCCGCCGCCACCACCGAGCTTTCTTCAATAGCCATAGGAATGGTGTAAAACTTATCGTTAATTAAAAAATTAGGAGCTACACCAAAAGGTAGATAATAGTTAGTTATGGTGTTTTCAATAAACTCATCATGAAGCTGTTGCAGTTTGTTGTCTGAGTTCCAATATTGCCTTAAAATCTGCTTAGCATCTTTAGAATTTGAAAAATAAGTATTTACAATCCAATCTATTTTCTCGGATTTAGAAAGTTTAGAAAAACCAGAAATAGTTTTACTCATAGTAGCATTATTACACAGCAAAGATACTATTCTTCATATGAAATTGGAATATCTTGTTTTAGCAGACTTATTTGTCTGTTAAAATTGCCTTTTTTTGCATAATTTTTAGTAAACTTGAAAACTTTTAATAATACATCAACGATTATTTGAAATTGACGAGATTATTCTAATGATAAAAAATTATATTTCACAGCATTACGAATAATTATTCATAATTTATCAAAACTATTTTATGACAGAAACCACTATAAAACCTTATAAAAAAGAATTGTTTGGACATCCTAAAGGATTGTTTATTCTCTTTTTTACTGAAATGTGGGAGCGTTTTTCATTTTATGGAATGAAAGCGCTCTTAATTTTTTATCTAACCAAATATCATTTGTTTTCTGATATTGATGGCAATTTATTAATAGGAAGTTATGCGGCATTAGTATATGCCATACCTGTTGTTGGAGGTTTTATTGCGGATAGATATTTAGGTTTTAGAAAAGCCATAGTTTTTGGTGGCATTATGCTAGTTTTGGGTCATGCTGGCATGGCTTATGAAGGCAATGCAGCCACGCAAAGCTTAACTGGAGAAATTGTAAGAGATGATTTTGCGCTTCAAATATTTTATTTGTCATTGGCTTTTATCATTTTAGGAGTTGGATTTTTAAAAGCTAATATTTCTTCTTTGGTGGGAGAATTATATCATGAAGGGGATAAACGAAGAGACTCAGGGTTTACCATATTTTACATGGGAATTAATTTAGGTTCTTTTTTGGCGACTATTATATGTGTTTGGCTAGGTGAAACTTATGGCTGGAGTTATGGGTTTGGAGCCGCGGGTGTTGGTATGTTTTTCGGACTTATAACATTTATTTCTGGAAAAAAATACTTGTTGGGTAAAGGAGAGTCAAATGCAACAGAATGGTTATCTAAAAAAACCATAGGAATTAAAAATGAATGGCTCATTTATATTTTAAGTGTGCTATCAACCATGTTGATTTGGCAAATGGTACAAAGTCACAGTGTGGTTCAAAATTTGTTGATAGTAGCTGGTTCTTTATCATTTATTTATATAGTGTATTATGCCGTAACGCAATTAGATAAAGTAGCAAGGGAGCGTTTAATAGCTCTAACTATACTGATTATTTTCACGATAATTTTTTGGGCATTATTTGAGCAAGCATATACTTCAATGAATTTATTTGCTGATAGAATTTTAGATAGGGGAAATATAGCAGCGGGTACATTTTTAAGTCTGAATGCTCTTTTTATAATATTACTTGCTCCAGTTTTTGCATGGTTATGGATAAAACTTGGAAAATATAATCCAAATACAGCCATAAAATTCTCTCTGGCTCTAATTTTCGTTGGCTTAGGTTTTGGTGCATTGGTGATGGGAATTAATGCTTCTGAAATGGGTAAAGTAGCTATTTTTTGGATTGTAATAACCTATTTTCTACATACATGTGGCGAGTTATGTTTGTCTCCGGTTGGATTATCAGCGGTTACAAAATTATCTCCATTGAAAATTGTTGGTTTCATGATGGGAGTCTGGTTTTTGGCGACAGCAAGTTCGGAATTTATTGCCTCTCTTTTAGCAAATATAGCATCTGTTGATACGGCTAATGGAACTGCTCCCGACTTAAATCTGGCAAAACAGAGCTACTTAAAACTTTTTGAATATTTATTTTATACAGGGTTAGGTTTTGGAATATTATTATTAATTCTTTCACCTATAATCAAAAAATTAATGCACGGAGTTGATAAAGAATTAAATCACTAGATATTATGAGTCAAAATACAACCGATCAATATTTTAAAAGCACCGTTTTAGGTCATCCTGCTGGGTTATTCGTATTGTTTTTTACCGAAATGTGGGAGCGTTTTTCTTATTATGGAATGCGAGCCTTATTGGTGTTATTTTTAACTTCTTCGTTAATGGATGAAGGTTGGGGTTGGCCCAGAGAACATGCTATGGCATTATTTGGCTCTTATGTTGGTCTGGTATATCTATCTACAATGATGGGAGGTTATTTTGCAGATAAAATTATTGGCTTTAGATGGGCTGTGGTTGCAGGCGCTGCACTTATGACTTTGGGACATGCCTCCATGGCGGTTGAAACCGAATGGTCCATATACATAGGATTGGGGTTATTAGTAATAGGCAATGGATTTTTTAAACCAAATATGACTTCAATTATTTCCGAAATGTACAAGGACAGGCCTGAAAAAAAAGATGGTGCTTATACTATTTTCTACATGGGGGTGAATTCTGGGGCATTCTTAGGAATTATTTTATGCGGTTATTTAGGAGAGCAAGTAGGCTGGAGCTTAGGCTTTGGATTAGCTGGAATATTTATGTTTTTTGGTTTAATTCAGTTTTGGTTGGCTCAAAATATTTTTGGGGATATTGGATTGAAGCCTAAAAATGATATTACTAGCTTAGCTCAAGAATTAGATGTTGATAAGCGTGTACCTTTTACTTATTGGCAGTTAGGACTCATATTATTGATGGTAATTTTAGGATTACTATGGATTATTAATGCCCCAGCAACTACCATTTCAGAGGGAAAGATTAACATATTTTCTTTTTTAGGAGCTAATGGAAATACAATTGCCATCTTAACGGCATTGGGTCTGTTTTTAATATTATTAATTTATAGATTTACCCAATATTCTAAAATTACGACTGAAAAACTAATTGCCGTTTCCTTTTTTGGGCTATTATCGGTTTTCTTTTGGGCTATATTTGAGCAGTCACCAGGCACACTAACCATTTTTGCGAACGACTACACAGATAGATCTTTGAATGGAACTTCTGCAAATATATTCAGGATTGCCAATGCTGCTATGGTTATAGTGCCATTAGGAATAATTACTTGGGTTTTATTTTTATTGTTTAAGCAGACGTTCGCAAAATATAAATGGGCAAATTTAACGTTAAGCCTTAGTTTTTTAATTGTTTGGATTATTACTATTTGGATGCTTACAAATCAGTTTAAGGATACTAATCTCGAGATACCTGCTTCTTGGTTTTCAAGCTTGAATTCCCTTTATATCATCACTCTAGCGCCCTTATTTTCAAAATGGTGGGAGAGTAAATATAACCCATCAGCTAATGTAAAATATGGTATAGGTATGGGGCTTTTAGGTTTAGGAATGGCGTGTATCGCTTTTGGTGCGATGGGCATTGAGCCAGGTGCTAAAACGGCATCCGTTAGTATTATTTGGCTTATTCTAGTATATCTTTTTCATACAATGGGCGAATTGTGTATATCTCCAGTTGGGTTGTCTTATGTTAGTAAATTAGTTCCTGCACGGATGATTGCATTTATGTTCGGGGTTTGGTATTTAGCAATTGCAATAGGGATGAAATTGGCAGGAGTGTTTGGAGAAAATGTGGATAGAATTGCAAATGAAAATGGAATGAGTTACTTTTTTTGGATGTTAACAATCATTTCTTTTTCCGTAGGCATTGTTTCTATTGCCATGACTCCCATAATTAAAAAACTCATGCATGGCATCCGTTAGTCGAAAAAATAGTTAAAATAATATCAAATTGGGCCAATTTAGTAGCATTTTTTGTAAGTTCGACACGAATTTTGCAACAATGTTGTCTAATTTATTGACTGAGTGTAAACAAAGTCATAATAGAAGATTTGTAAATTTTAAGATATGAAAAGTATAAAATACATATTCCTTTTGTTTGTTTTAATATCATTTAAAGGAATGTCTCAGCAAATAAATCAGCAAATAAAATGGATGTCGCTTCAAGAAGCTGTGGCACTTCAAAAGAAAGCTCCAAAAAAAATCATGATGGATGTTTACACCAATTGGTGTGGACCTTGCAAAATGTTAGACAAAAATACCTTTCAAAATAAAGACGTTGTAGATTATGTGAATAAAAATTATTACGCCGTTAAATTTAATGGGGAAGGGAATGATGTGATAACTTATAATGGTAACACATTTAAAAACCCAAGTTATGATGCATCAAGAGCCAATAGCCGTAATTCTGCACATCAATTGGCGAGTTATCTTCAAATAAGTGCGTATCCTACCATTGTGTTTTTTGACGAAAAAGGGGCTGTTATTGCGCCCATACGTGGTTACCTAACACCACCTCAATTAGAATTATATTTAAAAATGTTTAAGCAAGATGAACATAAAAAAATAGATACTCAAGATAAATTTACTAGTTATTCTTCTGCTTTCAAACCTCAATTTAAAGGTTAACCATAATTAGTAGTCAATAATAAAAGCTCCCTTTTCACTAGTTTGATGAAAAGGGAGTTTTCTTTTTCTGCAAGTTGTTTCCCAATGTTCTATATACGATTTATAGTTGCTACCATCTGCAATAATGTATTTTGGTTTTATAGAATCTATTAATCTATTCAAATTTATTTGTGGTGATTGCCTTAGCAATACATAATCTGGTTGAAAAGATTTAATATTATAAACGCCCAAACTATCAATCACCAAAAGCGTTTTGTTATTCAGCATATAAATGTGTTTCAGCGTGTTATTTTGAATGGTTTTGATATGGTTGCCAACAGCAAAATCCCTGATGATTCTATTTTTTGAAAGTGTTAAGCTATCAAAATCACTATCAACATGGATACTGTTTGATGTTACATCTCCAACCAAAGTAAATCTACTTTTATGAAATATTAAAAATTGATTTTTTGACCTATTGAAATTTGGATATATGAAAGTGCATTGTATTACTAATACTGCAATCAGTAATAAGCTATAATTTTTATAATGTTTCTGTTTCCAAAGATTTATTAGTGCAATAATGAAGAAGTATGAGATGAAAACATATAAAAGACTGAACGCGATATCTTTAAATAGAAATTGCTCTTGATGAGAAATCCAGCCAACAAAACGGTTCATTAAACTAATGATGTATCCAAACGTTTTTGCCATAAAAACGGGCAATATATTTAATAATGCCATAAAAATGACAAGAATACCAAAACCCAAAATAATACCTAATGCTGGAATAATAACCAAATTTGAAATAAAAAATAACCCAGGAAGTTGATGGAAATAATATAAACTTATCGGTAATATACCAAATTGTGCAGAGACCGTAACCGTTAAGGTGCGCCAATAAAAATTTATGATTTTATTTTTTGGCTTCCATATATTATGCAGTAAAGGATCAATAATTACAATGGAGAAAACGGCCAAATAACTTAATTGAAAACCAACATCGAACAAAAACATAGGTTTTATTAGAAGCAACAAAAACATGGATATTGCCAAAGTATTAATAATGCTTGTCGGTCTTTTTAAATTCATGGCAATTGCCACTAAACTGAACATAGTAACAGCTCTTGACACCGATGCAGAAAGTCCAGCAATAATGGCAAATCCCCACAACATGAAAATAAGTAACAGGGTTTTTATAAGTTTACCATGTTTAAATGTCTCTATTGGTTTTAATAAAAAAGTTAAGATTATTAAAATAATACCAACATGCAATCCCGAAACGGCCAAAATATGTATTGTTCCTGAGTTTGTGTAATTGGAATAAACTTCTTCGCTTATTTCCTGCCGTTGACCTAATAAAAGCGCATTAATGATGGCAAGTTCATCTGCTTTAAATGGATACTTTTTTAGTTTAGAATTTATATGATTTCTAATATTATTTGCGATTCCACGGAAGGTGTTATTTTCAGAGTTAACTTTGAATAGTGATGTTTTGTTTGTAAAAAGCTGATGGTAAATGTATTTTTTTTCTAAAAATTTTTTATAGTCAAATTGATTAGGATTTAAAGGTGGAAGAATATCCTTTAAAACAGTTTTCGTAATAAGAATGTCATCTACTTTTAATGGAGTTTTAGTGGAATCTTTTTGAATATTGAGCAGTGAATTTCCGCGAACACTTAAATCATCAATTTCTAAAATATCTATAATGTATTTATCATAATAAATATTTGATTTTAAAACCTCTTTAACCCTAAAAGTGATGGTTTTTAAGGAATCATTTTCTGAAGTAAAATGTGTATAGTGATTTGAAAAATTCTTTTCATTATGGATATTTATAGTCAATATGCCAATAAAAATCATAATTATAAAAGCCAAAAGACCAAACCAAATGGTTTTTAAAAATTGTCTTTTAGCAATTATAAAAGATAGAAATAATAATATTAAAAGTGTTATTGTAACGTATAAAGACCATCTAAATGGCCAAGCAAAAAAGTACCCAATTAAAATGCCAATGATAAGGCAAATGGTTAGTTTAATTATGGCGAAATTGAGTAGCTTCATATCGCCGAAAGATATAAAATTTCTTATAAAATCCTACGAGCCTCTACAAATGCTTTGTCCCAATAGGTTTCGGTAATGGAAGACACGATAACACCTGCGCTTGTTGTGGAGTGGATAAATTCTACATTGCCGTTATAATCCGAAGAAACAACCAATCCCACGTGGCTTATATCATTTCTTCTATTACTCGTTTTAAAGAATACTAAATCGCCAATTTCCACATTATTCAATGAAATTTTCTCACCATTTTTTGCCATATCCCTAGAAATTCTTGGCAGAATAATGTCATGAGCCCGAAAAGATTCGAATACTAAACCAGAGCAATCCATTCCTGCTTTTGTAGCACCTCCAAATCTATAACGAACACCTTGAAATTGTTTGGCATATTCCACAATATTATATGCTTTGGAATTTAAAGAGCCTGAATTTGTATTAATATTTTTTGCTGTAATGGTTTTATCTGTTGATATTTCTTCATTGTCATTACTTCCAATGACAATTTTTGAAGAAGTTGAATTTTTGCTTTTTGCTTGTTTTGAAGATTTACAACTATTGAAACTAAAAATAATAATAATGATAAAAAACAGGAATTTATTCATGCGAAAATTAGGCTTGTAATGATTTAAAAATTAAATGAGCGGTTTTAGCACTAGCACCTTTACCGCCAAGTTTTTTCTCTAAATCGTAATAATTAATGAAGAATTTAGTGCGTTCATGAGGATCAAGAATAATGTCTAATTCTCTTTTCAGATTTTCTGAATTGAATTCATTTTGAATAAGCTCTTTCACAACTTCTTTATCCATTATCAAATTCACTAACGAAATATATTTAAGTGTTATTATTCTTTTTGCAATTTGGTAAGAGATATTGCCACCTTTATAGCAAACCACTTGAGGTACTTTAAACAGAGCGGTTTCTAAAGTGGCGGTGCCAGAAGTAACTAAAGCAGCAGTGGAAACACTTAGTAAATCATATGTTTTATTGGCAATGAATTTAACGTTTGAAGATTTAATAAACTGGGCGTAAAAATCAAAATCCTGACTTGGCGCACCTGCAATTACAAATTGGTAATTCGGATATGTATCAACCAAACTTAACATCACAGAAAGCATATTTTTTATTTCTTGCTTTCTGCTTCCAGGTAAAAGAGCGATAATGGGTTTTTCACTTAATTCGTGGGATGCCCTAAATTCATATTCGTCAATTTGAGTTCTATCGGCAATGGCGTCAATCAACGGGTGGCCAACAAACGTTACTTTATAATCATACTTTTTATAGAACGCTTCCACAAAAGGTAAAATAACGTACATGTGGTCTATATCACGTTTTATGGATTTTACTCTACTAGCGCGAGAAGCCCAAACTTGTGGTGAAATATAATAATTAGTTCTGTATTCTTTTCGCTTTGCCCATTTCGCAATGCGAAGATTAAACCCAGAATTATCAATAAAAATAATAACATCAGGATTGTAATTTTGTATATCTGCTTTACAGAATGAAATATCTTTATAAATTTTAGGAAGGTTTGTAATAACTTCAGCAAAACCCATAAAGGCACGTTCTTTGTAGTGTTTAACCAAAGTGCCGTCAACCTGCTGCATGAGGTCGCCTCCCCAAAACCTAAAATCGGCATTCACATCTTCATTTTGTAATGCCTTCATTAGGTTAGAGCCATGTAAATCGCCCGAAGCTTCTCCTGCAATAATATAATACTTCATTAATTAAATAATTATAGCATTTTAAATACAAAGGTAAAAACAGCAACCAAAATGGTTATTAATAAAACGCCCCTTGCCCTATAATCTTGTTTTTTCTTTATAAAAATAAAGAAAACGATTAAATTTAAAATAGCCCCAAGACTAATTAATTTACCTAAAAAACCTTCTTTAGCGGCACTTTTAATAACATTTATAAAATCATCACCTTGTCCTAATAAAGTTGATACAATAATCAATCCTATGGCATTGGCAATAAGTCCCACCAACATGCCTATAAAAATATTTTTTTTAATCATTTAATTTCCAGGAGTTTAAATTTTGTATAAAATGATATGCAGTTAAATCAAATTGAACGGGCACCACAGACACATAGCCATTTTCTAAAGCCCATTCATCGGTATCGTCACCACCATCCAAATTTACAAACTTTCCGGTAAGCCAATAATAATCTTTCCCTTGCGGATTTTTGCGCTTATCAAATTCCTCCACCCAATTAGCTTTGGCTTGTCTGCATACTTTAATGCCTTTAATTTGCTTTTCGGTAATATTTGGTATATTCACATTTAGCACGACTCCATTGGGGAGGCTATATTTTAATGCGTTTTCAGTTATGGTTTTCACATAATTTTCACAGGCCTCAAAATTGGCACTCCAGGCGTAATCCAATAATGAAAATCCTATGGCAGGAATACCTTCTATGCCTGCTTCAATAGCGGCACTCATGGTGCCAGAATATATTACATTTATGGAAGAATTTGAACCATGATTAATACCTGAAACACATATATCTGGTCGTCTGTCCAAAATCTCCCTAATAGCAAGTTTCACACTATCTGCTGCAGTTCCAGAACAACTATATTCTTTTTGTGGGCCATCGTCAATAGTTACTTGTTCAGCATATAACATAGCGTCAAGTGTAATGGCGTGCCCCATACCGCTTTGGGGACTATCGGGAGCGACAACAATTACTTCTCCAAGGGTATTCATAACCTTTATTAAAGTTCTTAAACCGGGTGCACTAATGCCGTCATCATTGGTAACTAAAATAAGCGGTTTTTTTGTCATCTAAGGTTGTTTAATTTACGGTTTCGCTAAAATACATAAAATCCGATTAACGTTTCAATTGGTTTAGTTTAACAAAAAATTAGTAGCGGATGAGTTTATTGGCATGGTTTTTTCTTTATTTTAGTGAAAAATATAATATGTATTTTTGTAAAAAACTAAAAATTAGATTTGTTACGTACATTCTAATTTAAACAATACGTTTTTAAAAATGCATAGTATGAAAATTATGAAAAATATGTTGAAAAGGAATTATAGAGCTTTAGTATTATTGTTATTGCTAGCATTTGCTTCATGCAGTTTTACAACAAAAACGTTTAATGATCCTGACAAAGATAAGTTGCTTGTACAGGTTATTACATACGTTTTGCAGCAGGGACATTTTGATCCTATTGCCATGGATGATGCATTTTCTGATGAATTATTTAAAGGTTATTTAGAAAGTTTAGATCCAACAAAAAGATACTTCTATGAATCTGATTATAAGGATTTTGAAAAGTTCAGAACAACTATTGATGATCAATTGAAAGTGTCTGATATTACTTTTTTCAATATTACTCATGAACGTTTGATGCAACGTATTGCTGAAGCTAAAATAATTTACCAAGAGGTATTATCTCAGCCATTTGATTTTTCTGAGGAAGAAGTTTTCGATACCGATTATGAGAATAGTCCGTTTGCCAAAAACAAAAAAGAGTTGAAAGAGCGTTGGAGACAACAGCTTAAATTCTCTGCATTATCCTATTATGATGATCTCTATACAGAAGAAAAGCAGAAAAAGGAAAAAGATGCATCCTATGTCATGAAAACCGAAAGCCAAATCGAAAAAGAAGCTCGTGAAGCAACATTAAAATCCATGGATATTTATTTTAATGACAATTTAGAGGATTTAAAGAGAGAAGAATGGTTTGCCACCTATATTGATGCTATAGTTGGAGAGTTTGATCCACATACTTATTATCTAGCTCCTAAAAACAAAGAGGATTTTGATGAACGTATGTCTGGTAAAATTGAAGGTATTGGTGCATCCTTACAAAAACGTATGGACTATATTAAAATTATTGGACTGATTTCTGGTGGCCCTGCTTGGAGGAGTAAAGAATTGGAAGTAGAGGATGTTATATTAAAAGTAAAACAAGAAAATGAGGAAGTCCCAATCGATATAGTTGGTATGCGTATAAGTGATGCGATTAAATACATTAAGGGGCCAAAAGGGACGAAAGTAACCTTAACTATTAAAAAGGTAGATGGTGCAATTAAGGATGTTACTTTGGTGAGAGATGTTGTAGAAATAAATGAAACCTATGCCAAAGCTTCTATGGTTAAAAAAGATGGTGTTAAGTTTGGGGTTATAAATTTACCATCCTTTTATGTCGATTTTGATGATTATAAAAAATTAAATGCCGCTGCTGATGTAAAGCGTCAAATTGAAAGTTTAAAAGCAGAAGGGATGGAAGGTCTTATTTTAGATTTGCGTGATAACGGTGGTGGCTCATTGCCAACCGTTGTAGATATGGCGGGATTATTTATTAAAGATGGTCCAATTGTGCAGGTACGTTCTACAGGAGAGCCTAAAGAGGTTTTGAGTGATAGGGATAAGTCCATCACTTGGGATGGTCCTTTGGTTATTTTAGTAAATGAATTATCAGCTTCAGCTTCCGAAATCATGGCTGCTGCAATGCAAGATTATAAAAGAGCCATTATTATAGGTAGCAAACAAACGTATGGAAAAGGTACGGTTCAAAATGTATTGAATCTTAATAATTTAGTTAGGAATAATGCGAGTGGCGATTTAGGTGCTTTAGCATTAACTACTCAAAAATATTATAGAATTAGCGGTGGTTCCGTTCAGCTAGAAGGCGTTAAAAGTGATGTGAAAGTACCAGATAAATTTAGTTTTATTGAAGTAGGCGAAAAAGATAAATCAAATGCACTGCCTTGGGATGAAATTGATTCTGCGGAATATACTACTTGGGATAATCATTTTGATTATGATGAAACCATTAAAAGAAGTAATGAACGTATGGCTAAAAACACGCAGTTAAAGTTGATTGAAGATAATGCTAGATGGGTGAAAAGTAGAATTGACGAAACGGTTTTTCCTTTAAGCTATGCAAAGTATAAGGAGAAATTAAATCTAGATGACGAGAAATCAAAACGTTTTGATGAAATGACAAACTATCAAACTAACTTAACGTTTGAATCTCCAGCTTTTGAAAAAGCCCTATTTGATAATGATACAAGCGATCTAAAAGAAAAACGGGACAGATGGCATGCTACTTTAAGTCAAGATGTATACATAGAAGAAGCTTTAAATGTACTTAAAGACTTGAAAACATCTTATAATATTAAAAAAGTGGCTAAAGTAAAAGAATAGCTAAAATATGAGTCACACATCACACTCACTAAAACAATTAGCGCTCCAAAAGTTTAAAAAAAACTTTTGGGGCGTTTTTAGTTTTTACTTTATTGTTTTAGTTGGTATCGTTTCCATATTCGCTTATCTCATGGCTCCAGATAATTCGCAATATGCAAATCAAATGCATTTATCTATACATTCAAAAAATCCTGGTTTTAAAGTAACGATGCTCACCATTCCTTCAGGATTAGACTTAAACCAGAATTTTTTTGATAAAGTTTTCTTCGGAACAAAAAATACAAATACAGAAATTCCTATTTCAAGTTTCACAATCACTAAGGATACTTTGTCATATACAGAATATGCGTCTGATGGTTTGAATGGGATTGAAAAAACTATGCCTTTAAATGCTTTTCCAAACAATAATCCTCAAGATTTCATAAAACAAAAAACGTTTCTTTTCGGCACGGATAAATATGGTAGGGATTTATTAAGTAGAGTGCTTGTTGGTGCTAGAATATCCTTCTTTATTGGCTTTGTTGCCGTATTCATTTCTTTGTTAATTGGCATTTTTATGGGAAGTGTTGCTGGATATTTTGGAGGGAAAACAGATGCTTTTATCATGTGGGTTATAAATGTTACGTGGTCTATACCAACGCTATTATTAGTTATTGCTATCACATTGGCTTTGGGTAAAGGTTTTTGGCAAGTATTTATAGCTGTGGGTCTTACCATGTGGGTTGAGGTTGCTAGAGTAGTGAGAGGACAAATAATAAGTGTCAAGGAAATGCAATACGTAACAGCAGCTAGAGCTTTAGGCTTTAACGATTTCAGAATTATTACCAAGCATATTTTGCCTAATATTATGGCACCAGTAATCGTTATTTCGGCAGCGAACTTTGCTTCGGCTATTTTAGTAGAAAGCGGCCTTAGTTTTTTAGGTATTGGTGCACAACCGCCCATGGCAAGTTGGGGTGCCATGATTAAAGATCATTATAATTATATTATTCTAGGAAAACCTTATTTAGCCATTATACCGGGATTTTGTATAATGAGTTTGGTAATGGCATTTATGTTGATTGGCAATGCCCTTCGAGATGCATTGGATGTGAAAGGTTAGTGTAAATGATTGGGTTCTTTTTACTTATTATTATATTTGATTCACCACGTTTTAAACTAAATATATATTCTAAACTAATCTAATTATTATGAAAAAATTACCGATTTTTATTTTATCAGTTTTATTAATGGCATTTGTGTCATGTAAGGAAAAAGCTGATCCAAATCCTGTATTAACAATTGAAGGCGGACAAATTCAAGGGGTGCCAACACCCACTGAAGGTATTGTCGCTTACAAAGGCATTCCATTTGCTGCACCACCAGTGGACGATTTACGTTGGAAAGAACCACAGCCTATAATTCCTTGGGAGGGTGTTAAAAAAGCAGATATTTATGGTGATGCAGCGTCTCAACTTACTTGGGATCCAGAAAGTTTTTATGGCAAAGAATGGCAAGCAAGCGGTTCAGTGCCATTTAGTGAAGATTGCCTTTATTTAAATGTTTGGACACCAGCCGCAGGTAAATTGGATGAAAAACTTCCAGTGGCGATGTGGATACATGGTGGCGGTTACCGTGAGGGCTTTGCTTTTGAACCAGAAATGGATGGCGGTGAAGATTGGGCATCGCGTGGTGTGATTTTAGTAACCGTAACTTACCGTCTTGGTGTTATGGGATTCTTTTCGCACCCTCTTTTGTCTGAAGAAAGTCCAAATGGCGTGTCTGGTAATTATGGACTAATGGATCAAGCCGCGGCATTAAAATGGATTAACAAAAACATTGCTCAGTTTGGTGGCGACCCAAATAATATTACCATATTCGGACAAAGTGCAGGTGCTGGAAGTGTTCAGTCATTGTGTGCGTCTCCAAAATCTAAAAACCTAATCAGCAAAGCCATTAGTATGAGTGGCGGCGGTTTAGGTTCTAGACCTGGTACGCCTCTTGATACGGCTCAAGTGAATAACAAAAAGTTGATGGACTATTTTGAAAAAACAACTTTAGATGATATGCGTAAACTCTCTTTTGATGAACTTATAGACATGTCGCAAAAATATGCCGATACTACAAAAACCCGTGTTGGGTGGAGTCCTGTTATTGATGGTTATTTTTTGAATAACACATTTTCCGATGAAGCCTTGGCTAAAAACATACCAGATATTCCTTATATGATTGGTTTTACTTCTAACGATTTAAGTGATATGACCAAACCAGTAAACGATTTTGCGGCTTTAAGAGCAGAACAAAGTAGTGAACCAACTTATGCTTATTTATTTCAACGCCAATTACCTGGAGATGAAAGTGGTGCATTCCATTCGGCCGATTTATGGTATGTGTTCCATTCCTTAAAACACAGTTGGAGACCTTTTACAGCAGGTGATGAAGCTTTGAGCAAACAAATGGTGGATTATTGGACTAATTTCGCAAAGTTTGGAGATCCAAATGGTAAAGATGGTGGTTCATGGAAACCTTACACCAAAGAAAATCCTGAATTTATGTTATTGGATGCTAATGGGGATGAAGCGGATTTAAAAATGTCAGCAACTCCAGAATTTAAAGGAAATAAGTTAAGGAGATAAATAAATTTAATGTTATAAAAAAGGTGATACTTTTATATAAGTATCACCTTTTTTATATAACATTTTTTTTAAATTCAAAAAAATTAATTGAGTTTCATATTGTCATTCAAGGAAGCAATATATTTTAAAACAGCGTCTTTGCCAAGTTCGTTAGTAGCGGAAGTAATAAAGTAATTGGGCATAGCTTCCCAAGTTTCAAGCATAATAGTTTTGTAAGCTTCAATATGATTGTCAATTGCTTTTGGCTTTAATTTATCGGCTTTGGTAAAAATAATGGAGAAAGGCACGCCGTTTTCACCCAACCATTGCATAAACTCTAAATCAATAGGTTGTGGCTCGTGCCTAATATCTACCAATACAAAGGCTGATACCAGTTGTTCTCGCAAGCCAAAATATTGAGTAATAAATTTTTGAAATGTTTTTTTTGAGGATTTGGAAACGCGTGCATAACCATAGCCTGGTAAGTCTACCAAATGCCAGTTTTTGTTTATTAAAAAGTGATTTATTAATTGTGTTTTTCCTGGTCTTCCAGAGGTTTTTGCCAAACTCTTTTTATTGGTAAGCATGTTTATTAGTGAAGATTTACCTACGTTACTTCTGCCAATAAAAGCGTATTCTGGGAGCAACACCTTTGGGCATTTGGCTACATCAGAGTTACTTATAACAAATTCGGCAGATTTAATATCCATGATTATAAAATTTGTGTTTGGTATTTTGAGGGGTGTCTAAAGGTTAGATTTTTTTAATAGCCTCTTTTTTGTAACCAATCATCAAGAATTTGGTTGAATTCATCTGGATGTTCCATCATGGCTGCATGTCCACATTTATCTATCCAAAATAAGTCGGAATCAGGCAACAGACCGTGAAATTCTTCAGCGACTTCAGGCGGTGTTACATTATCGTTTTTTCCCCAAATAATACACGTTGGAGTGTTCATTTTAGGCAAATCTTTGGCCATATTATGCCTAATGGCACTTTTAGCAATGGCTAATGTTTTTATTAATTTATTTCTGTCGTTTACGGTTTGGTAAACTTCATCCACAATCTCTTTAGTTGCTACGGCAGGATCATAGAAAACATTTTGGGCTTTCTTTTTAATCACTTCATAATCACCTCTTTTAGTATAACCACCGCCCATGGCGCTTTCATAAAGCCCTGAGCTGCCAGTAATAACAAGAGCTTTTACTTTTTCGGGATGTAATTTTGTATGGTATAAACCTATATGGCCTCCAAGAGAATTTCCTAATAAAATAACCTTTTCAAAACCTTTAAATTCAATAAAATCATAAAGGTATTTTGCGAAATTTTTAACATTGGTTTTAAGAAGGGGTTTGGTGTAAATAGGTAATTCGGGTATGATAACTTGATAGCCTTTTGTGCTAAAATACTTTATAACAGAATCAAAATTACTTAAACCACCCATAAGGCCGTGCAGAACAATAATGGGTGTGCCTTCTCCAGCTTCAATATAGCTGTAGTTTTTTTCTTTTTTTAAACGATGCATCATTAAATGATTAGTCCTTTTCGTTAAAAAACAAATATAGTTATTTCATTCATATTTCAAGGGGCTTTAATGTATTCTCAAAAAAATACTTTATAGATGATATTAACATCTAACTATAAAAATTAAAAATATTAGCCTAAGAAGTTGACAGTAAGAGCTTAGTCATATGGAAGATGAATTAATTCCCTTTTAACGATTATAAATATAAAAATTATTAACAAAGTGGGGTGAAGTGGTAAAAAGTGGTAAAATTTTCAATATATTTGAAACTTAAACTCTATAAAAACTAAAAAAACAGTTTGAATTCATTAATAGGTACATACGATTGTAAAGTAGATATCAAAGGGCGACTTATGTTGCCTTCTGGTATTAAAAAGCAATTGTCTCCTATTTTGGAAAACGGATTTGTGCTTAGGCGGTCGGTTTTTCAGCCCTGCTTAGAATTGTACCCCATGGGGGAATGGCAGCTTTTAATGCAAAAAATGAATAAGCTTAATAAGTTTAAAAAGAAGAACAACGATTTTATCCGTCGGTTTAGTGCTGGGGCAAAGATTGTTGAAATTGATGTTAGTGGGCGTTTGCTTATCCCAAAAGATTTAACGGTTTTTGCTGGTATATCAAAGGATGTAGTGATTTCTCCCTCAATAAACATTATTGAGATTTGGGATAAAAATAAATATGAACAAGCTATTGATGATGCCACGGGCGATTTTGCAGATTTAGCTGAAGAAGTAATGGGACAAGATGATGACGATAATGGAATATCATAATCCAGTTTTGCTTAATGAAGCGGTTGATGGATTGAACATTAAAGAAGATGGCATCTATGTAGATGTCACTTTTGGAGGTGGAGGACATAGCAGGGAAATATTAAAACGACTTGGCGAACACGGACAATTGTTCGCTTTTGATCAAGACGAAGACGCTCTTAAAAATACGATTGATGACAGCAGATTTAAACTGATACATGAAAATTTTAGACACTTAAAACGCTTTTTAAAGTTTTACAGAGTGAATAAAGTGGATGGTATTTTGGCGGATTTCGGCGTATCATCCCACCAATTTGATGTGGCAGAACGTGGTTTTTCAACACGTTTTGAAGCAGATTTAGATATGAGGATGAATAAGAAAAACACCTTATCTGCTTATAATGTAATAAATGATTACGAAGAGCAAAAGCTAAAACAGGTGTTTTGGCAATACGGTGAATTAAGAGCTGCGCCAGCTATGGCAAGACTTATTGTAGAGCATAGAGAAACAGAAAAAATTGTAACCAGTACCCAACTTAAAGACGTTCTTAAAAAGTTTTTGCCACCAAAACACGAGAATAAAGTGTTAGCTCAAATATATCAATCAATTAGAATTGAGGTGAATCAAGAAATTGAAGCTTTAAAAGAATTTTTGGAACAAACTCCAGATTTATTGAATCCTGGTGGACGCTTGAGTTTAATATCGTACCACTCATTAGAAGATAGATTAGTTAAACGATTTATAAGAAGCGGTTTGTTTGAAGGTGAACCAGAACGTGACATGTTTGGAAAATTTGAAGTGCCTTTAAAAAAAGTAAATGGTTTGATAGTCCCTTCAAAAGAAGAAATTAAAAATAATAATAGGGCAAGAAGTGCCAAACTTCGCATAGCTGAAAAATTATAACATTTCTAATTTTTACAATACGGAATGAAAAAAAATATCTATAGCATATTAAAAGGAACATTTCTAGTTAATGATGACTCTTTTAAGAATTGGCGTTTTATCATTTTTATTTCGGGTTTAGCACTTGTTATGATTGCGAGTTCCCATAGTGCAGATAAAAAAGTGTATAAGATTGCACGTTTGGATAATGAAGCAAAAGAAATGCGTTCGGCTTTTGTAGATGGTAGGTCGAAATTAATGCGATTAAAAATGGAATCGGATATCGCGAACAAAATGAAAGAAAAAGGCTTGTCACAATCTGTGATTCCCCCCAAAAAAATAAAAGTTAAATCCCAAAATTAAAGTTCAAAAGTTGGCAACAAACGAAAAGAACATATTAAACCGATTGTACTTTATAGCAGGATGTATGTTCATCTTCGGACTTGGTGTTGTTTTTAAATTGGTAAACATTCAATTCGCAGAAGGCGATAAATACAGAGCCTTAGCTAGTCAGCGTATCGTAAAGGATTTTGTAATTCCATCAAATAGAGGAAATGTGTATTCGGTAGATGGAAATTTGTTGGCAACCTCTATTCCTAAGTATGATATCCGTTTTGATGCGATAACCCCATCTAATAAAAATTTTGAAAAGTATCTAAACCCGTTAAGCGATTCGCTTTCTAAATATTCAGGTAAACCTTCAGAATATTATAAGAATGAACTCAGAAAAGCCAGGGCCAATAAAAGCAGGTATTATCTTTTGGCTAGAAATATTAGTTATTCGGATTATATCCGCATCAGGAATTTTCCATTGTTAAATCTTGGTGCTTTTAGAGGCGGTTTAGTTGTGGAGCAAACCACAAAACGCGAACATCCCATGGGAGGTATTGCGCAGCGTTCTATTGGTTATGAACGATTTGATGATGAAGGTAATGTAACTAGGGCGGGTATTGATGGCGCTTATGGTGTGCAATATTTAAGAGGGAAAGATGGACGAAGAACTAAACAACAAATAGGTAAAGGCCAATGGAAACCCATTAGTGATGCTAATGAAATTGAGCCACAAGACGGTTATGATGTATATACTACCATAAATGTAAACATACAAGATATTGCTCACCATGCGCTTTTGGAACAATTAGAAAAATACAAAGCAGATCATGGTTGTGTGGTGGTTATGGAAACCAAAACAGGAGAAATTCGTGCCATCTCCAATTTAGGAAGAAATAGTGATGGCTATTATTATGAGCGATTGAATTATGCTATTGGCGAAAGTCATGAGTCAGGTTCTACATTCAAACTTATGGCCCTTACGGCAGCTTTAGAAGACAAAGTGGTTGATACCAGCGATGTAGTTGATACCGAAAAAGGAACCGTTTATTATTATGGAAAGCCAGTAAATGATTCAAATAGACGTGGTTATGGTAAAATCACACTATCTGAGGCTTTCGAGTTGTCATCAAACACAGGTATTGTAAAAGCCATAGATAAGGCGTATCGAAATCAACCCTCAAAATTTGTTGATAGATTATATGCCATGAACTTAAATAATAAGTTAGATATTCCCTTCATAGGCGAGCCCAAGCCAATCATTCCAGATCCAAGAATAAAAAATGGACGTTGGAGTGGCATTGCGCTACAATGGATGGCTTATGGTTATGGCGTATCGTTTACTCCTTTACAAACATTAACATTTTATAACGCCATTGCTAATGGTGGTGAAATGGTAAGACCACAATTTTTAAAGGAAGTTAAGGAGTTTGATAAAACCATTGTGCCTTTTAAAAAAGAGGTCATCAATGAACAAATCTGTTCTGAGGAAACCGTAGCAAAAGTTAAGCAATTACTTAAAAATGTTGTAGAAAAAGATCATGGTACGGGACATAGATTGTATTCAGAGAATTTTTCTATGGCAGGTAAAACGGGGACTTGCCAAAAAAATTATGCTAAAAAAGATAAGTTGAGTTATATCTCATCATTTGCTGGTTTTTTTCCAGCGGATAATCCTAAATATTCTTGTATTGTAGTCATTCATGAGCCCGATAAAAGTGTTGGTTATTATGGTGCCGATGTGTCTGGTCCCGTATTCAAAAAAATAGCACAAAAAATATTTACAGATACGCCTATTGTTGATGAGGTAAAATCTTTGGTAGTGAAGAATCCATCAGCTGAAAAAGAATTTGAAAGTTACTATACGGCATCACAAACCTATAAAACCGTCATGCCAAATGTGGTTGGTTTGCAAGCGATGGATGCTATTGCATTATTGGAAAATATGGGGCTTAAGGTTAAATTTAATGGTTCTGGGATTGTTAAAAAACAGTCGCTTACATCTGGACAAAAAGTAAATAAAAATCAAACCGTTGTTTTAGAGGTATCATGATAGCACTAAAAGACATATTATATAAAGTCACTCTTAACGCTGTGGTTGGTAACACAAGTGTAGCCATTAATGCTATTGATTTTAACTCGAAAAATATTGCTAAAGATGATGTGTTTGTCGCGATTAAAGGCAGTATTTCTGATGGACATAAATACATTGACTCAGCTATTAAACAAGGTGCTGTCGCGGTGATTTGTGAAGCGTTGCCAAATGATTTAGTTAATGGCGTTACCTATGTAGAAGTTGATAGTTCCAGTAAAGCTTTAGCCATTATGGCTTCCAATTATTACGAAGAACCATCAGCCAATTTAAAATTGGTTGGTGTAACAGGAACCAACGGGAAAACAACTATTGCAACTTTATTATATCAATTATTTAAAAATGCTGGGTATAAAGTCGGTTTGCTTTCAACGGTAAAAATATTAGTAGATAACAAAGAATATAAAGCGACACATACTACGCCAGATTCTTTGACCATCAATAAATATTTACAAGAAATGAATGAGGCTGGTGTGGAATTTTGCTTTATGGAAGTGAGTTCACATGGAATTCATCAGCATAGAACGGAAGGGCTGCATTTTGAAGGTGGCATTTTCACAAACTTAACCCACGATCATTTAGATTATCACAACACATTTGCAGAATATAGGGATGTCAAAAAATCGTTTTTTGATGGACTTCCGCCAAAAGCGTTTGCACTTGTAAATATTGATGATAAAAATGGCTTGGTGATGCTTCAAAATACCAAAGCTAGAAAATATACCTATGCCTTAAAAAGCTATGCAGATTATAAAGCACAGATTTTAGAAAACCAATTAGGAGGTTTATTGTTGAAGTTGAATGAAAGTGAAGTTTGGACTCGCCTCATCGGCAACTTTAATGCCTATAATGTACTGGCAATTTATGCGACAGCTGAACTATTGGGATTAGAAAAGGTTGAAATCCTTCGATTAATAAGTGGTTTAGAAAGCGTAAGCGGAAGGTTTCAGTACTTTATTTCAAATGAAAAAATAACGGCTATTGTCGATTATGCCCATACGCCCGATGCTTTAAAAAATGTATTGGAAACCATTAATAGCATTCGCACAAATAATGAAGAATTAATCACGGTTGTTGGTTGTGGTGGCGACAGGGATAAAACCAAGCGTCCTGTCATGGGGCAAATAGCTTCGGCGTTAAGTAGCAAGGTTATTTTCACAAGTGATAATCCAAGAAGTGAAGAACCAGAAGCCATTATTAAAGAGATAGAACAAGGTGTGGAACCACAACATTTTAAAAAAGCACTTTCCATCACCGATAGAAGTCAAGCTATTAAAACAGCTTGTCAAATGGCACAACCTAACGATATTATTTTAATTGCAGGCAAAGGTCATGAAACCTATCAAGAAATTAAAGGAGAGCGTTTCGATTTTGATGATTATAAAACAGTTCAAGAATTTTTAAAACAATTACAAAAATAAATGCTGTATTACTTATTTGAATATTTAGAAAAACAATTCCAGCTTCCTGGAGCATCGCTTTTTGGTTTTATAACTTTTAGAGCGGCATTGGCGATGATTTTATCATTGCTTATTTCTACTATTTATGGTAAACGGATTATTAATTTTTTAAGAAGGAAACAATTAGGTGAAACCATTAGGGATTTAGGTCTTGAAGGTCAAAAAGAGAAAGCAGGAACGCCAACTATGGGTGGTATTATTATCATTTTAGCCACGTTGATTCCTGTGTTTTTGTTAGCCAAATTAGACAATACATACATTATTTTATTGGTAGTCACAACGCTTTGGATGGGTACTATTGGTTTTATAGATGATTATATTAAAAAATTCAAAAACGATAAAGAAGGTTTAAAAGGCAAGTTTAAAGTATTAGGGCAAGTCGGTTTGGGGATTATTGTTGGAGCTACCTTGTATTTTAATCCCAATGTCACTATTAAAGAAAAAGTGTCTGTGGAGGTGCAACAGCAAATGCGTGCGGCAGACCCGAATATTTCTGCTTCAGCGTTTTTTAAAGAAGAACAAAAGTCAACTAAAACAACCATTCCATTTGTTAAAGGCAATGAATTTGATTATGCCGATATTATCACTTGGATAAGTCCGAAATTAAACGATTATGGCTGGGCTATATTCATCATCATCTCTATTTTTATTATTACTGCCGTTTCAAATGGCGCCAATTTAACGGATGGTATTGATGGTTTGGCAGCAGGAACATCGGCAATTGTAGTGCTTACTCTTGGGATTTTTGCTTGGGTATCAGGTAACATCATTTTCTCCGATTATTTAAATATCATGTACATCCCAAGGGTTGAGGAAATAACCATTTACATCGCCGCTTTTGTTGGTGCGCTCATTGGCTTTCTTTGGTACAATGCATATCCAGCTCAAGTTTTTATGGGCGATACAGGCAGTTTAACTATAGGTGGTATTATTGCGGTTATAGCCATTGCGGTTAGAAAAGAGTGGTTGGTTCCTGTGCTATGTGGAATTTTTTTAGCTGAGAATCTATCTGTTGTTATGCAAGTGAGTTATTTCAAATATACCAAAAAGAAATTTGGTGAAGGACGGCGCATTTTTAAAATGTCACCGTTGCATCATCATTATCAAAAATCAGGATATCATGAAAGTAAAATAGTCACTCGTTTTTGGATTGTGGGTATTTTACTGGCTATTATATCAATAGTGACATTGAAAATTAGATAAAAATTTGTCATTCCTGCGTAATGAGGAATCCATAATAAGAATAACAATAAAGTAGATTCCTGCCTTCGCAGGAATGACAAAAAGGAATCGTAAATGAAGAGACTAGTCATATTAGGCGGAGGCGAAAGCGGTGTTGGAACAGCACTTTTAGGAAAGGAAAAAGGCTTTGATGTTTTTGTTTCAGATAAAGGAAAAATTAAAGAAAAATATAAAGAAGTTCTTATACATAATGAGATTGAATGGGAAGATGAAACGCATTCCGAAGAAAAAATTCTGAACGCTGATTTAGTTATGAAAAGCCCAGGAATTCCTGATAAAACACCCTTGGTAAAAGCCATTCGAGAGAAAGGGATTTTAGTGGTTTCTGAAATTGAATTTGCCTCAAAATATACCAACGCAACTATTGTAGGAATCACGGGAAGCAATGGTAAAACAACTACAGCGACACTGATGAACCATATTTTAAAACAAGAATTGGAAGTTGGTTTGGCAGGGAATATTGGCGACAGCTTTGCAAAACAGATTTTGGAAAAGGATTACCCGAATTATGTGCTGGAAATAAGCAGTTTTCAATTAGATGATATTATTGATTTTAAACCGCACATCGCAATAATAACCAACATAACGCCTGATCATTTAGATAGGTATGATTATAAGTTTGAAAATTATATTGCTTCTAAATTCAGAATCACAATGAATCAAACTAAAGATGATTATTTGATATATGATGCCGATGATGAAGTCATAAATAATCACTTAAAGGAACACCCAATTCAATCAAAATTATTGCCTTTTTCATTAACAAAAATCATTGAAAATGGCGCGTATTTAAAAGATAATAACATAATAATAACCATAGACAATAACCAAATAATTATGCCAACAACAAATCTAGCATTAGAAGGTAAGCACAATATTAAAAATGCCATGGCTGCATCAACAGCTGCCCATTTATTGAAAATAAGAAAGCAAACTATTAGGGAATGTTTGGAGAATTTTCAAGGTGTGGAGCATCGATTGGAGCATGTGCTGAAAATTAATAAAGTGCAATACATCAACGATTCTAAAGCTACTAATGTGAATTCAACTTACTATGCTTTAGAAAGTATGGATACACCGACGGTTTGGATTGTGGGGGGTGTAGATAAAGGCAATAATTATGAGGAATTGTTTGCGTTTGTTAATGAAAAAGTGAAAGCTATTATTTGTTTGGGTGTTGATAATGAGAAGCTGTTTAACACATTTGGGAATATGGTTGATATTATTGTGGAGACACAATTTATGAGCGAAGCTGTAAAAATAGCATACAAAATAGCTGAGGCTGGAGATACCGTATTACTATCACCTGCTTGTGCGAGTTTCGATTTGTTTGAAAATTATGAAGATAGAGGACGTCAATTTAAAAATGCCGTTAGAAATTTATAAAGATGTTAAAAGCACTATTTGAAAATATAAAAGGAGACAGGCTTATTTGGGCCATCGTTGCTTTGTTGGCAATTTTGTCCTTTTTGCCTGTTTATAGTGCTTCAAGTGATTTGGCTTACGATAGAGGAGAAGGCAATACATTCGTGTTTTTTGTAAAGCATTTTATGCATCTATTTTTAGGCTTCGGAATTATATATGGTGTGCACAAAATTCCATACCGATATTTTAGAGGATTATCTTTAGTGATGATGCCAGTTGTATTGGTTTTATTGGTTATAACCATGATGCAAGGTACCGTAATGGGAGGAGCGAGTGCGAGTAGATGGATTCAAATACCCATTGTTGGCATGTCGTTTCAAACATCAACTTTTGCTTTAGTGGTACTTATGGTATATGTGGCGCGTTATATGTCGAAAATAAAAGACAAGGACATCACATTTGCGTCAACAATTATTCCACTTTGGATTCCTGTTTTCTTTGTGTTAGCATTAATATTGCCATCCAATTTTTCTACAGCTGCCATTATATTTTTAATGGTATCCTTACTCGTGTTTATTGGAGGTTATCCCATTAAATATTTAGGAATTGTAATGGGTTCTGGAATGGTTGCTTTAGTACTTTTCATCATGTTTGCTAAATTAACAACAGGACCATTAAATGTGAAAGTAACTACTTGGGAAAATAGGATTTTAAATTATGCCAATGATGAAGATACTGAAGCCGATTATCAAATTGAAAAAGCCAAAATAGCGATAGCTTCAGGTGGTATTCAAGGTTTAGGGCCAGGGAAAAGTATTCAAAAGAATTTTTTGCCGCAATCATCATCCGATTTCATTTTTGCCATCATTGTTGAAGAATATGGACTCATTGGAGGCGTTGTGCTAGTGGTTTTATACCTGTGGTTATTATTTAGAATTGTTATTGTAGCACAAAAATCGGATACCGTATTTGGCAAGCTTTTGGTTTTAGGCGTTGGCTTACCCATTATTTTTCAGGCATTGATAAATATGGGAGTTGCAGTAGAATTGTTTCCGGTAACGGGACAAACACTTCCGCTAATTAGTAGTGGAGGAACATCTATTTGGATGACCTGTTTAGCAATAGGTGTTATTTTAAGCGTGAGTGCTAAACGAGAAGAAATTAAGGAACAAGAATATATGGAAGAGAATCCGTTGGAAATTCTATCGGAAACAATTTAAGAATACATGACAAAAAACAAAACATATAAAATAATATTATCTGGCGGCGGTACTGGCGGACATATATACCCAGCCATAGCCATTGCTAACGAATTAAAATCTCGTTTTCCTGATGCAGAGTTTTTATTTGTTGGGGCCCAAGATAGAATGGAAATGGAGAAAGTGCCACAAGCTGGTTATAAAATAAAAGGTTTGTGGATTTCTGGTATTCAGCGAAAGTTAACCATTAAAAATTTGATGTTCCCTTTCAAATTGATAAGTAGCTTGTTAAAAGCCAGAAAAATTATAAAAGAATTTAAACCAGATGTGGTTATTGGAACTGGGGGATTTGCAAGCGGTCCCTTGCTAAAAGTGGCTGCTTCCAAAAATATACCTACGCTAATTCAAGAACAAAATTCGTATCCAGGCATAACCAATAAATTATTAGGAAATAAAGTAAATAAAATATGTGTGGCTTATGATGGTTTGGAACGTTTTTTTCCGAAAGATAAAATCATGAAAACAGGGAATCCTTTGCGTAAAGGATTGTTGGATGTTGATACAAAAACGGTGGAAGCCAAAGACTTTTTTAATTTAAAACATGGTAAACATACACTTTTGGTTTTAGGTGGAAGTTTAGGTGCTAGAAGAATAAATGAATTGATAGAAAGCAAATTGGATTTCCTAAGCACACAAAATGTTCAGGTTATTTGGCAATGTGGTAAGCTATATTATCAGCAATACAAAATCTATGGCAATACAAAAAATGTGCAGGTCTATGAGTTCTTAAATAATATGGATTTTTCGTATGCCGCAGCAGACTTGGTGATTTCTAGAGCTGGTGCTATTTCGGTTTCAGAATTATGTGTGGTAGGTAAACCAGTGATTTTCATTCCATCACCAAATGTTGCCGAAGACCATCAAACAAAAAATGCCATGGCCATTGTGGAGAAAAATGCCGCCATGATTATTAAAGAAGAAGATTTAGATGCCGATTTTGAGAATAAATTTTCTCAGCTTATAGCATCTACAGAAAAGCAAAAGCAATTAGGAAAAAATATTAAAGAACTAGCGTTGGTAAATGCAACAAATGAAATTGCAGATGAAGTTGTAAAATTACTTGAAGGAAAAAAATGAATCTAAACAATATACATAACGTTTATTTTATCGGCATCGGCGGCATAGGCATGAGCGCGCTGGCTAGATATTTTAAAGCTAACAAAAAGCAAGTTGCTGGTTATGACAAAACACCAACGGAAATTACAAATGATTTAAGTGAATTAGGCATCCAAGTTCATTTTGAAGATGCTGTTGAAGCTATTGAATTATCATTTTTAAATCCAGAGACCACTTTAGTAGTTTACACACCTGCCATTCCTAAAAATCATTCAGAATTACAATATTTTATTGATAACGGATTTCATGTTTTAAAACGTTCCCAAATATTAGGTTTAATCACCGAAAATACATTTTGTCTGGCAGTTGCCGGTACACATGGAAAAACCACCACAACCAGTATTCTTGGACATTTAATGAAAGAATGTAATGTGCCACTAACGGCTTTCTTAGGTGGTATTAGTGAAAATTATAATTCGAATTTAATTCTTAACGGAACGGAAGTTTCGGTTGTTGAAGCAGATGAATTTGACCGTTCGTTTTTAACCTTGTCACCAAATATTGCTTGCATCACATCTATGGATGCCGATCATTTGGATATTTATGGAAATGCGGAAGCCTTAAAAGAATCGTTTGTTGCTTTTTCAAAACGGGTTAAGGAAGGTGGAAAATTATTTGTTAAAAACGGATTACCAATAAAAGGAATTACCTATGGTATTGAAGATGATTCAGATTATACCATTCAGAATATAAAAATAGAAAACGGCACCTATGTTTTTGATGTGAAAACGCCGAAAACAGTGCTAGAAAATTTAAAATTTAACCTGCCTGGTAGACATAATCTGTCGAATGCATTAATAGCCTTGGCGATGTCTGTGGAATATGGTTGCCCGCACCAACAGCTCGCCAACGCTTTAGCATCTTATAAAGGGGTTAAAAGACGATTCACATATCAAATAAAAACAGAAAATCTGGTTTATATTGATGATTATGCACATCATCCAGAGGAAATTAATGCGGTGCACCAAGCAGTTAGGGAGATGTATCCTAATAAAAAAGTGTTGGCCATTTTTCAACCGCATTTATTCAGTAGAACACGGGATTTTATAGACGATTTTGCCAAAAGTCTATCGCAGTTTGATGAGGTTTTATTATTGGATATTTATCCTGCAAGGGAACTTCCCATTGAAGGTGTTACTTCAGATTGGTTGTTAAGTAAAATTGAAAATGAAAATAAAAAGTTAGTTACTAAAGCGGAACTAATTTCTAAAATACAAGAAAGTAATTCCCAAGTGATTTTAACTATTGGTGCAGGTGATATTGGTGAAGAAGTGAAACAAATAAAAAAAGAATTAAGCGTTGCGAGTTAATTGGAATTACATAAAAATGACAGTGCTACTAGTGTTGGTGGTTTTCTTGTATGCCTTTGCATCCAATAGAAATGCCGTTAGAAAAGTATCACAACCCAACATACAATTTGTTGGAGATAACAATCTTTTTATCACCTACGAAACTGTTAGTAAATTGTTAATACAAAATTATGGCGATGTAAAAAATATGCCTAAAGAAACTTTAGATTTGAATGTATTAGAGCGCGCCCTGAATTCTAACCCAATGATTAAAACGGCTGAAGTGTATGTTACTGTTAATGGTACACTTACCGCTGAAATCGAACAAAAAAGACCAATCGCTAGAGTGTGTACCAATGCGTCGTATTATATTGATGACGAGGGTTTTTATATGCCATTGTCATCAAATTATTCGTCCAGGGTGCCACTTGTTACGGGATATGTTAAAAAAAATAATTTAAAGAATGTATTTACTGTAGCAAGTAAAATTGAAAGTGATGAGTTTTTAAAAAAGAATGTTGTTGAAATCCATCAAGATGACAATAAAGTAATTTATTTAAAATTGAGACAATGCCGTTTTTTAGTTCAATTGGGAAGTGTTGAGTTTCTTGATAAAAAAGTAAATAACCTAAAAGCATTTTACCAAAAGAGTTTAAAAGAAAAAACACTTAATAATTACAGTAAAGTTAATTTACAATTTGATAATCAAGTAGTATGTACCAAAACGTAGACTATGGATCATAATATAGCAGTAGGATTAGACATAGGAACCACAAAAATTGTGGCAATGATTGGTCGTAAAAATGAATACGGCAAACTTGAAATTTTAGGTATAGGCAAATCTAAAAGTTTAGGTGTGCACCGTGGTGTAGTCAATAATATTACGCAAACCATACAATCCATACAGCAAGCTATCCAAGAAGCAGAAGCTTCTGCCGAAATGAAAATTGAAGGCGTTACGGTTGGTATTGCGGGTCAGCACATCCGTAGTTTACAACATAGTGATTATATAACTAGACCTAACTCTGATTTAGTTATTGATGAAGATGATATTGACAGGCTTATCAATCAGGTACATAAATTAGTTATGTTGCCTGGGGAAGAGATTATCCATGTATTGCCACAAGAATACAAAGTAGATGGGCAAGCAGAAATTAAAGAGCCTATTGGTATGTATGGAGGTCGATTGGAAGCTAATTTTCATGTGGTCGTTGGACAAGTATCTTCCATAAGAAACATTGGTCGTTGTGTGCAAAGTTCTGGATTGAATTTGGAGGGCATTACTTTAGAGCCATTAGCATCGGCAAATGCCGTGTTGAGTCAAGAAGAAAAAGAAGCAGGTGTAGCCTTAATAGATATAGGAGGCGGAACCACCGATTTAGCCATTTTTAGAGATGGTATCATTCGTCATACCGCAGTGATTCCTTTTGGAGGAAATGTTATAACAGAAGATATCAAAGAAGGCTGTTCCATTATCGAGAAGCAAGCCGAACTGTTAAAAATAAAATTTGGTTCTGCTTGGCCAGGTGAAAATAAGGAAAACGAGATTGTTTCCATTCCAGGGCTGAGGGGAAGGGATCCTAAAGAAATCACATTGAAAAACCTGTCCAAAATAATACATGCACGTGTTGTGGAAATTGTTGAACAAGTGTATGTAGAGATTAAAAACTATGGACATGAGGAACAAAAGAAAAAACTTATCGCAGGAATTGTTTTAACAGGTGGCGGTGCTCAATTGAAGCATCTTAAACAATTGGTAGAATACATTACCGGCATGGATACCAGAATTGGGTATCCTAACGAGCATTTGGCAGGTGATAGTGATGAAGAAATAACAAGTCCATTATATGCAACGGCTGTTGGTTTGGTATTAGACGGCATCAAACGTAACGAAAGGAAAAAAACAGAACAAAAAGAAAAATTGTCGCCTAAAAAAGATGAGGAAAAAGCTGGAGAAGAAAAAGTAGAAGAAAAACCAGCAGAAAAGCCAGTAAAAGAACGACGTTCGTTTCTAGACAAATTAACCGAAAGAGTTAAAGATTTTTTAGATAACGCAGAATAATAAATCCATAGAATTAAAAAATATAAAGTATAAAAACCCCAGTAAAGCAGAATTTATGAGCAGCAAAAAAGAATTCGAAAGTATCGCATTTGATTTACCAAAAAATCAATCAAATGTCATTAAAGTTATTGGTGTTGGCGGTGGTGGTAGCAATGCTATCAATCACATGTTCCAGCAAGGTATTAAAGGAGTAGACTTTTACATTTGTAATACAGATGCACAAGCACTTCAAAACAGTGGTGTACCAAATAAAATCCAATTAGGTCTTAATTTAACCGAAGGATTGGGCGCAGGAGCAAATCCAGACATTGGAGAGCAGTCTGCTGTTGAGAGTTATGAAGACATTTCAAATATGTTGGATTCAAATACTAAAATGGTTTTCATTACGGCCGGAATGGGCGGTGGAACAGGTACTGGTGCAGCACCCATTATTGCTAAAATGGCTAAGGATTTAGATATTTTAACAGTGGGTATTGTAACCATGCCTTTTCAATTTGAAGGAAAAATGCGTATTGAGCAATCTCAAATTGGTATTGAAAAATTAAGAAGCGTAGTAGATTCTTTAATTGTGATTAATAATAATAAACTTCGTGAAGTGTATGGAAATTTAGGTTTTAAAGCTGGTTTCTCTAAGGCAGATGAAGTGCTATCTACTGCTGCTCGTGGTATAGCCGAAGTTATTACCCACCATTATACACAAAATATCGATTTACGTGATGCTAAAACGGTATTAAGCAATAGCGGCACCGCTATTATGGGGTCTGCTTTAGCATCTGGTCAAAACCGTGCGCAAGAAGCCATTAGAAAAGCGCTTGATTCACCATTATTAAATGATAATAAAATTACTGGAGCCAAAAATGTGTTGCTGCTTATTGTTTCTGGTACTCATGAAATAACCATTGATGAAATAGGTGAAATAAACGACCATATTCAAAATGAAGCTGGTCATGGCGCTAATATCATTATGGGAGTTGGTGAAGACGAAAAGTTGGAAGAATCTATCGGTGTTACGATCATTGCTACGGGATTTAATGTTGAGCAACAAGATGAAATTTCTAACAGTGAAACCAAAAAAGTGGTTCATTCTTTAGTAGATGAAAGGGAATTAAGTCCAAAAGTAAAGGAGCCTGTAATTATCGCGCCAGTAATCGAACTTGAAACCAAAAAAGAAACAACTCAAGTGCGTCACACTTTAGATATTGAAGTTGATGAAGAATTGGTTCAACCTGAGAATAGAAAGCAAGAGATTAAACCTAAACAAGAATATTTTTTAAGGGATATCAATTTAATTCCGACCACAGACATCATAAAGAACATTAAGGTTGTTTATGAAGAAGTAAGGGGTAATATTAAAGAAGAAGAGGATTTCATCATCAAACCTGTTACTAAAATGTCTAATAAAGTAAAAGAGGTTGAGGTTGAAGAAGAACAACAGATTACATTAACTTTTGATTTGCCACTTAGCAATGTTAATGCGGTTGCAGAGGATGAAATGATGTCGTATGAAGCTAGCGAGGAGGTTAAAAAAATGCCGGTAAATGATTATGTGGAGCTTATTACGGTAACAGAATCTAATGAAGCGGGAGATATTCGTTATACTTTAGAAGACTATATAGAAGTAGAATCTTCTATGAACAAAAAGCAAGTATCCATTAAAGATATTGCTGAAGAAGAAGATTATAATGTCGTTTTTGAAAAGAAAATTATAGCAAAAGAAATTGTTGAAGACACTTGTGGAGATATAGACCCTATGAACAGTCCTATTACGGATATGCTTAAAGAGCGTGCTCAAGAACGAAGACAAAAAATGAAAGACTTTAATTATAAATTCAATAGTTCAAAAATTGATGATATAGAAAAAGTGCCAGCTTATAAACGTCAGGGTGTAAATCTTGAAGATGCCAAACATTCATCAGAAACAAATATGTCTAGAACAAGTATTGGTGTTGATGATAATGATGATATACAATTAAGAACAAATAATTCTTATCTACACGATAATGTAGATTAAAATATATGCTAACCTATCTTAGTTATGAACCTGAAAAGAATCTCTCAGCTTTTCAGGTTTTTTAATATTACAATTTTGTTATTCACTCCATGGAGTGAATCTTTTTTTCTTATTATCTTCGCATTCTAAATACAATTTAAATCATGAGTTTACAAGAAGGCATCATGGCGGCATTAAAGGACGCCATGAAAGCAAAGGATACAACAGCGTTGACAGCATTGCGAGCTGTAAAATCGGCTATTTTATTGGCTCAAACAGAAGAAGGCGCTCAAGCAGAATTAACAGAAGACCAAGAACTTAAAATACTTCAAAAACAAGTTAAGCAACGTAAGGATAGTGCCGCCATATATTTGGCGCAAGGTCGTGAGGATTTAGCAGCACCGGAATTAGCAGAAGCAGAAGTTATCAGTCAGTTTTTACCAGTTGCTTTAAGTGATGAAGATGTTGAGAAAGTAGTTGTAAATATTATAAACCAAGTAGGTGCCCAAGGCATGAAAGATATGGGCAAAGTTATGGGATTGGTTAGCAAAGAATTGGCAGGTCAAGCAGATGGTAAAACCATTTCCAATATTGTAAAAGCTAAGCTGTCTTAAAATATAAATAAGATTCTCGAGTATGCGGGAATACGGCTGCGTAGTTCAATTGGATAGAATATCAGATTTCGGCTCTGAGGGTTGGGGGTTCGAACCCCTCCGCGGTCACTAAACTATTTGTAAACAAACGGCTTTCAAATAAAAATATTTATTTGAAGGCCGTTTTTATTTCTAAATCATATTATTTAGCCCAAGCTTTACCTTCTGGTGTCCGTCTCCATTGAAAATAATCATCCAATACTCCAAGGGATTCTGCACTGGGTACAGGCCCAATATGTGGTGTTGGTCCCAAATACATCACTTCAGGATTGGCATCACTAAATGCAGGCCATTCAGGGACATTTTTACCATTCGGATTCCCATACTTAGCAAAGTTTGTCCAATACGTGCCCATAGCTTCAGAAAGCTCAAGATCAGATTTTGTTGTTTCTGGATTTGAAGCATCCAAATTCATAAATACATAGGCAACATCTTGTCCGTGTGGCGATCCATAACCAAAACGTGGAGAATCTTCTGGATAATCTGGATGTTGATCAAAATAATAAAAGTAAGCTTTATGCTGTCCTTTTTTTGCTTGTAATCTTGCCCAACTCCACGTATGCCATCCAAAAGCTGCATCACGAGATAGATCGCGGGCAGTTTTAGGAACGGTACTGTCACCTACAGGATACGCTTTTAATAAATCGTCTGCAAAGTCACCATACCGTTCTTTCACACTGGCAATATATTCTTGAGGGTCTTTGGTGCGTGTAAAACTGGCACCTTCATCAGAATTATAACCAACCAAAATAGGAGTGTCATTAAACTTGCCAGCTTCATACAGGGTATATTGATCATCTGGGATCACATAACCATCAATAATAGGCCATCCTCTGCCACCCGGAAGACTATCTGCAACAATACTTCTTAGTTCAGCTATGGAAGAAGCGCCAGCTGTTTCAGCATATACTACGCCATCTTTTTCGGCATCTTGTAAGGTTTTTTGATTTTCACCAGGATAGGTGGTTGGACGAGAAGGTCCAAACGAGCCGCCACTTTGTGAAATCGCCCCATGGAATAAGCCTTTTGCCAATGGAGAGGCACTTAACATGCTTACGGCAATACCTCCAGCCGATTCTCCGAAAATGGTTACTTTGTTGGGATCTCCTCCAAATGCAGCTATGTTTTTTTGTATCCATTCAAGACCGGCAATCATATCAAGTAATCCGTAATTTCCAGATACTTTATTTGGGTTTTCGGCACTTAATTCGGGGTGCGCCATAAACCCAAGTACACCAACACGATAAGCAAGACTAACAAGAACGACACCTTTTTTGGCTAGATTTTCCCCATCATAAACAGTTTCAGATGTAGCGCCTGCGCCAAAGCCTCCGCCATAAATCCAAACTAATACGGGAATTTTTTCATTGGCTTTTTGGGCTGGTGTCCAAATGTTTAAGTATAAACAATCTTCACTCTTTCCTGAGGGAGGGGTTCCACCTTGTATGGGTCCGGGAGCAAACTCGGTAGTTTGTTTAACGCCTTCCCATTTTTCAACAGGTTGTGGCGCTTTCCAACGTAAGTTTCCAACGGGTGGTGCTGCAAAAGGAATGCCCTTAAAAATAGTTAGACTGTCTTGAACGGTTCCTTGTATCCATCCATCTTCTATTTCCACTTTTCCAGGTTCAGGTTTAGAACAAGATACTATGGCAAATAGTATACATATTTGTGCTAAATAAGTTTTTAATCTTTTCATGATTAGTAATGTGTTTAGTTTGTGGGTTTTTATAAAGAATAAATTTAATTAAAAACTATTCTTAATGCCTTTTTAAATAAAATTTTCTTGTGTGAATTAATAAAGTAAACATTTCAGTTAGAGTAATGTTTAATGATGTTTAAATTAAAATAAAGTTATACGGTTATGTTTTGTACTTTTAATTTACGTAAATCGTTATTTAAGGCGTACAGAATTTTAAAACAATATTTTATGGGAAGCAATTTAATTATAGGAATTTTTGTTGCGGTATTGGTTTGTTTAATTTTTCATTTTGCAATAAAAATGATTGAGGTTGCTTATGTCCTAAAATACAGAAAGCCTTTTTATATTCATTTTTATCCATTCTTAAAAAAGCTTAATAAAGAACAGAAATCTATTTTGTCAACAAAGTTCCGTTTTTATAATAAACTTACCAGTAAGCAAAAATCTTTTTTTGAACATCGCGTGGCATCTTTTATTAAGGATAAAGACTTTATCGGTAGAGACGGACTTGTAATTACCGATGAAATAATGATTTTAATATCTGCTACGGCAGTCATGCTCACATTCGGTTTTAGGGATTTTTATATAGCTCTTATTTCAAAAATAGTGGTATACCCAAATAAATTTTATTCAGTTACCAACAAGGATTATCATAAAGGGGAATTTAATCCAAAACTTGAAACCTTGGTATTATCGTGGGAAGATTTCAAACAGGGTTTTGATATTGGAAATGATAATTTAAATCTCGGCATCCACGAGTTTACCCATGCCATTCATTTAAACAGTATCAAAGAACGCGATATTAGCTCTACCATTTTTAGTGATTCCTTTAGTGAACTTTCTAAACTTTTAGCCGAAAAGGAAGATTTAAGAAATAGATTGATAGCTTCAAAATATTTCAGACAATATGCTTTTACAAACCAATTTGAGTTTTTGGCCGTAGCTATTGAAAATTTTATTGAAACACCTCAGGATTTCAAGTCTGAGTTTCCAGAAATCTATGGAAAAGTACGGCAAATGCTCAATTTTAATATTTCCGAATATTAAATTCCTTTAATAAGCGTTTATTTTTTAGTAAATGACTTAAGTCATGATTTATTCTGTTAAGAGGTTTTATTTTAGAAAATAATTTAAATCAAATAAATATGATAGAAAAAACTCCAGTTTCAGAAATAATGTCAAAAAACATTGTCGCTTTAACAAGGTCTGATGATTTAGCAAGAGCCGAAATGCTTTTTAAAAAATATAAAATAAGACATATTCCAGTAGTTAAAGGAGAATCTATTATTGGTATGTTAAGCTATGCAGATTTACTTAAAACCAGCTATCCAGATACAACAAATGATGAACAAAACATAGAGACTGTAGTTTATAATTCCTTTACGATTGAACAGGTCATGACTAAAGATGTGTTATGTATAGATAGTAATACAACAATAAAAGAAGCTACTGAAATTTTAGCAAAGCGTGAGTTTCATGCCTTACCTGTGGTAGATGAATCTATTTTAGTGGGGATTGTCACTAGTACTGATTTATTGAATTACTTTTTAAAGCATTTTTAAAATTAAACTATTTTATGCGGGAAATATATGATTTATATCATCCTTTCTCAAGGATTATACGCTTAAATTTATAGTCAGCAATAAACCAAAAGCATCATGATACGCAAGGTTCCAGTTTCTACAATTATGACCCATAGTGTTGTTTGTTTGAAAAAAGAAGACAATCTTGAAGATGCTAAATACTTATTCAAAATTCACCATATTAGACATATACCTATTGTATATGATAAATCTATTATAGGAATGGTTAGTAAAACAGATTTACAACGTATTGGATTGTGGGATGATGAAGTTGATAATGACATCAATACCTTAGTAAGGACTTACACAACAATTGAGGAAGTAATGACACAAAAATTGACTTCTGTACCCTCATCAACTTCGGTTAAAAAAGTAGCTGAAATTTTTGCCAAGGAAGAATTTCATGCATTACCTATTGTGGATAATAATATTTTAATAGGCATTGTAACAACAACCGATTTAATTAATTTCCTATTGAAACAATTTTAATAATTTGTTATTGCTTTTAATTTTTTAATAGTTTCAAGTGGTTGCTCACTTTTAAAAACAAAACTACCAGCAACTAATACATCTGCACCTGCGTCAATAAGCATTTTGGCATTAACGGCGCTAACACCACCATCAATTTCAATAAGTGTTTTTGCTCCTTTACGTACAATTAATTCCTTAAGTGCTTTTATTTTATTATAAGTGTTTTCAATAAAACTTTGACCGCCAAAACCAGGATTAACACTCATAATAAGCACTAAATCTATATCATTAATAATATCTTCTAAAAGGTTTATGCTTGTATGAGGGTTTAATGCCACGCCAGCTTTCATGCTTTCGGCTTTTATAGCTTGTAACGTTCTATGCAAATGCGTGCACGCTTCGTAATGTACAGTTAAATTATTCGCTCCTAATTTTTTGAACGTGCTTATGTATTTATCTGGTTCAATTATCATTAAATGAACATCAACTGTTTTTTTTGTATGCTTTGTAATAGATTCAAGAACAGGCATTCCATAAGAAATATTTGGCACAAATACACCGTCCATCACATCAATATGAAACCAATCTGCATCACTTTGGTTTACCATTTCTATATCGCGTTGGAGATTTGCAAAATCTGCTGCCAGTAATGAAGGTGCTATTAGTTTAGAGCCCATTATTTGGAATTATTGGTTTATTTCTGCAAATATAGAAAAGTCTTTTGGAAGTCTCTTTCCTTTGGAATAGGATTTAAGAATGTGGCTAAAAAGCGAACCCACGGTAATCAGCCGTGGGTTCTTTTCATCAATCAAAAAACGAACAGTTATGTTGTAACTGTTTGTTACTATAATTTAGTCGTAATATTATGGAATTACTAACCTAAATATGTTTTTAATATTTTACTTCTAGACGTATGTTTTAATCTGCGAATGGCTTTTTCTTTAATTTGACGTACGCGCTCACGAGTTAAATCGAATGTTTCACCAATTTCTTCTAAAGTCATTGGGTGTTGGTTTCCTAAACCAAAATATAAACGAATCACGTCGGCTTCACGAGGTGTTAAAGTTTCTAAAGCACGCTCAATTTCTGTACGTAACGATTCGTGTAATAATTCTCTATCTGGATTTGGCGATTCACCACTATTTAATACATCATATAAATTAGAATCTTCACCTTCTACTAAAGGGGCATCCATAGATACGTGGCGACCGGAGTTTTTCATGGACTCTTTAACGTCGTTAATAGTCATATCCAATTCTTTTGCTATTTCTTCAGCACTTGGCGGACGCTCATGACTTTGCTCTAAAAACGCAAATGTTTTATTGATTTTGTTAATAGAACCAATTTTATTTAAAGGTAAACGTACAATACGGGATTGTTCAGCCAAAGCTTGAAGAATCGATTGACGAATCCACCAAACAGCATACGAAATAAATTTAAAACCACGGGTTTCATCAAAACGTTGTGCCGCTTTAATTAAACCTAAATTACCTTCATTAATTAAATCGGGCAATGTTAAACCTTGGTTTTGATATTGCTTAGCTACCGATACAACAAAACGTAAATTAGCCTTAGTCAACTTTTCTAAAGCAGCTTGATCGCCAGCTTTAATACGTTGCGCTAATTCTACTTCTTCGTCTGCGGTAATTAAGTCAACTTTTCCAATTTCTTGAAGATATTTATCTAACGAAGCGGTTTCTCTATTGGTAACCTGTTTCGTAATTTTAAGTTGTCTCATCTAAAGTTCTCCTGTGTTTTTAAGTATGAATACTGTTATTCAGTGGTTATACGTATAAATACCAAATAATGTTACAGGGAATTTTAATTTTAATTAATTTTTAGCAAGTTATTGGCTTGAATCATTCAAAATCAAACACATCATTATCAATTATAATGCGTTCTCGCAGTCTATTAATTTTTTGAATCATTCGATTAAAAAATAAAGATCTGTCTTTTTCCCCTGCATTTACTAAAAGCTTGGAAATACTCATTTGTTTTTCAAAAAACTCATGCATGAGCTCACAAGTAGGTTGGTGTTCTATTTTAAAATAACTTATTACTGTAAACGGTGTGAAAAATACTTTTTGATAGGGTGTTTTTACCATGATAGTATTGCTCATGGTATGAATGTCGTTAATGTATAAATTGTAAATGGCTTTATTTTCAGAGCCAATAAGAGATTGCTGTATCGCTTGCTTTTCAATAAGACGAACCACATCTTCAATGTCATTGCATATTGTTAAGGCCAATTCTTTAGATAACGCTCCTGATTCAAAATAATAAAGAACCTGTTGTAATGAACCGTTTATAGTTGTATTATTCCAAATTTCGGTAATGTTTATGTCTTTATAAATTTGTCCTAATTTGAAAGCAATTTCAAGCAATGAATCTGGTATATCCTTTATAAATTCATCAAAAGTCAATTTATTTTTAGTCATTTTAGGATCCACATCCTTTAGCCAAACATACATTTTATATCGTGATAAAAATGAATCTTTAAGTGTGTGAAAAAGAGGAATGTCTTTAGCTGAATAAATTATGGATGCGCTTTTTAGTTTAGTTAATGGGTAAACACTGCTGTAAGATTGGTTTAACCATAGTTCAAGACCTTTAATATCATGTATTGGGGGAGACAAATCTGCTACAATGGTATTTGGATTACCTACTTCAAATAATTGATTTAATGACATTTTATAATGTCTGGCAAGTTTAACCCCTTCTTCTAAAGTTAAACTTGTTTTGGAATTGATGCGTCTGTAAGCGGCGTCATTACCTATATCTAATATGCTTGCAATTTCATCAACGAATGAGGTGCTATTATGTGCTTTTGTCTTTAAATATTGAATAAACTGCTCTTGCATTTTTTGAAAAATTACAAGTAGGTTTTTGGAAGACTTTGTGAAATTTAAGAAAAATAATCCTGATTATTAGTGTTTTATATAAAAGATTATTAAATATCGCAAATTATATTTACAATACTAACCATCATGTTGTTTACATAAAATTGTGAGACATGATTTTAAAAATCTAATATGAAAACAACTAAAAAACAAATCAATTTTGTTGTGATTACATTTGCAATTTTGATATTATTTCAATCCTGTAAAGCTTATCACAATAACTCTGTTACTCTAGAAAATGCCTCACAAGAATTTAAGCAAACTAAAGTGCAAACAATTTCAAACGAAATTTTTAAGTTCAGAGGAATTACCTATGAAAAAAACCAATATTATGGTATAAAAAAGTTTAAAGGTGAAATAATAAAGGTGCCCTTAGATGAGAAATATTTGAAATCTGTGAAATTAGAAAATGAAACTATGTCAACTATTTTGACAATTGCACTTCCTACAACAATAATATTAGGGGCTTTAGTCATTATTGGGTCTTCTTTGCCGGTTGCATATTATATAACACCTTAGTTTATAATCTATGATAAAGGGAAAACGATTGTATCAACTGAAGAAGTCGAGAAACTTAAATTCAAGCATATATGCGTTGAATATAAAAACAGTATGAGTTTAAAAGTTAAAGGTAAATTGGTAAAAATGGCTTTAAATGATGATAAGTTAACAAAGTAAATTGGTGTTTGGATTTTAGTTAAGATATTATAGATTTAATAATTATTTTTTTTTGATTTTGTAATACGTTAATAATCTGCAAAGTAAATGTTAAATATATGTTATAAATTTTTTTCCATGTAACACGATTCAAATTTTGTCGTCTATTTACTATATCAATAAACAAATCAATAAAATCAATTTAAAATCTTTCATCATGAAAAAAACAATCATTATTTCTGCACTGGCATTATGTTTCTCTTTAGTATCATTACATGCCGAAACGTCAATTAAAAATCCGAACACCTATCAATCTTCTTCAAAAGTAAAAGTGAGCCCCTTTTGTGTTTCCATTGCTAAAGGTGATTTCGAAACTGTAAAAAAATTAGTAGAACTTGGCACAGATGTTAATCAAAAATCTGAAGGTATGACACCTGTTATGTATGCTGCTAAATACAACAGAACCGATATTTTAAAACTTTTAATTGCTAATGGAGCGGATTTAAAAGCAAAGTCGGACAAAGGTATAACAGCTTTAAAATATGCTGAATTGCATAAAGCCAATGATGCCAAAGCTATTTTAGAAGAAGCCATGAAAAAATAATTAATTTATAAGATATTTTTTATAAATTATTTGAGCTAGTCACTCTAAAAGCCCTGAATATCAGGGTTTTTTTATTTATTATATCCATTTTTTTAAACATGAAAATTACAAAGTTTTACCCATAACATAATGAATTCCAATATCTGGGATAATAAATGAGTCTCCTTTGATGGCGTAATTGTTTCTTTCATAAAAATTAACGGCAATTTTTCGGGCATTACACCAAATCATTTTTACACCTTGTTTTATAAGAAGTGATTCCCCAAATTTCAAGATTGCATGACCATAGCCTTTGCCTTGAAATTCTTTTAAGACCGCCATACCACGTAACTGGTATTGATTTTTTTCTGAAAATAATTTGTGGGGATTCTTCATAAAAGAGGCAACAGCAATAAGTTTATTATTAATAAATAAACCAGTATGAAAAGTAGTTTCAAAATCATCACTATCAAAAATGCAGGCTTCTATGGGCTTTCCTTCACGTAAAACGGGCTGTCTAATAGACCAAGCTTCTTTTGAGGTTATCAACTTGGTTTTATAATTTGAATTATCAAGCATTCTTAATGTATATTAATGTTTTTCAAACTTAATCAAAATAGCAATTCGTAAACATCATTTGTCTTCACTTGAACTATTTGAATTAAGAAAATCATTTTTTAATAAGTTGATATTTTTGTTGCAAATGAAAGTGTAGTTTATATATATTTGCTGAGGAATTGCGGGAGTAGCTCAGTTGGTAGAGCGTCAGCCTTCCAAGCTGAATGTCGCCGGTTCGAACCCGGTCTCCCGCTCAAAAGCTTCACTTAAATGTGAGGCTTTTTTATTTTAAGCTATTTAATTCAGTTCCAGAGTCTACTTCATAAGGTGTTTTATTTTGTTCAAAAATTCTAGCAGTTAAATTGCCTTTTAAAATAATGGAATGGTCTTTTACATGCAGCCAACTACCTTCCCTTAAACCTATAACAGGTTGTGTGTTAAAATGATGAAATTCTTGTATTCTGGTTTCTCTAGTTTCGCCCATGTGTTTACTATTTAAATCTGGGTCTAAATAATGTGGATTGATATTAAATGGCACTAAACCAATTGCGTTAAAACTCGGTGGATAAATAATGGGCATATCATTAGTGGTTTTTATGGTCAATCCACAAATATTACTTCCAGCACTTGTGCCTAAATAAGGTATTCCTTTTTTAACGGTTTCTTTTAAAATGGTTATTAAATTATTTTTATATAATTGGTAAAGCAAAACAAACGTATTACCGCCACCAACAAAAATAGCCTCCGCGTTTTTTATGGCTTCAATAGGATTTTCAAAGGTGTGAATGCCTTTTATTTGCTTGTTTATTTTTAAAAAAGCTTCAGTAACTTTTTGAGTATAATCATCATGGGTTACTCCGCTTGGTCTAGCATAAGGAATGAATAAAATTTCAGATGCATCTTTAAAT
>Ga0307414_10000138_pt1 | contig 49678 bp, 39 predicted proteins | sample DK1Ometagenome_FD_203804 | JGI IMG/M metagenome (GOLD analysis project Ga0307414, IMG submission 203804) | Maize rhizosphere microbial communities from greenhouse at UC Davis, California, United States - DK15-O-3 | ecosystem: Host-associated > Plants > Roots > Rhizosphere > Soil | place: USA...
ATCAGTCACTTTGTTTCTGTTTTCGATCTCACCATAGCGGTGCTATGCCTCCATCTCCAAACAGCCTGATTTTCTTGCACTTTAAACCCTCACTACGAATCCTAATGCATAATCCGGGTTAAAGTTTACATGTTTTTTAACCACAGAGGTCTCGGAGTGTGACGCAGAGGCCACAACGGTGTTTGTTAAAGTCTCCTGAAGTTTAGTGCAAAAGATTTAGTTCAAGTCTCCTGACTTGGACTTAGAAAATTGCAGTCTCCTGACTGCTTTTTGTATTTGATGAAGATTGCAATTAAACCGTAGCCTTTGAGCATTTCTTTGTGCCCTCTGTGGTTATAAAACCTTTGTTTAGTTGAGGGGCAAGTCTCTTGACTGCTTTTTAGAAAACGTGCGTGGTGACACTCACGTTGGCACACTTCAATACTCACCGTCATTGCGAACAGCGTGAAGCTGCCTACCGCAGGCAGGCAATCTTCTTAAAAAACACTTATAAAGTACATTGAGATTACTTCGCTCCACTCAATATGATGGTAAAACTTACCTTTGAAAGCGCCTGGGTGGCTAAAAAAGATATAGTTCGGGGAAACTTGCAATTAACCGTGGCCTTTGCGCATTTCTTTGTGTCCTCCGTGGTTAAAGAACCTTTGTTTATTATTTTCCTCCTGTGGTTAAAAAAACTGATGATCACAAGCCCATACCTCATGCTACTACTTTATAAAACTTGTTTTTATAATTAAACGGAGTGAACCCAGTTACTTTTTTGAATGCTTTTCGGAAGGCCTTTGGATCGCCATACCCCACATTGTACATGATTTCATTGATGGTACTCCTGCCTTTTTCCAAACTCTTTTTTGCAGCCTCAATCCGTACCCGTTGAATATACTCCATAATTGAATTAGCTGTTGATTTCTTGAATCTGCGCTCGAATGTCCGTCTTCCAACTGCAAATCGGTCACATAAGTCGTCCACTGACAGCTTCTCGCGGTAATTGTCTTCAATGTATTCCTGAGCCTTCCTTACCTCAGTGTCCTCATGTTCTTTCTGACTTTGAAAAATAATGAAAGGAGACTGGCTGTTGCGGTCAATGTCGATTTCAAAGATTTTGGAAGAAAGTAACGCCATGTCTCTTCCCATCATTTTTTCGATGAGATAGAGATTCAGATTTAAGGATGAATACGCACCACCGCTGGTATATATGCCATGCTCATCCGTAATAATTTTGTCATCTAACAGATTCACTTTTGGAAACATTTCCCGAAACTCTTTAGCCATAAGCCAGTGAGTGGCACAGGTTCTACCGTCTAAAAGACCAGTACTTGCTAATATAAATGCACCTATGCATAAACTGGCGACTTCGGCTCCTCCCTCATATTGCTGGATTATCCATGGAAGCAATTCACGGTTGGAATGAATAATATCCTGAATGTTTCCATGGGTCGCAGGTATGATCAACAGATCAGTCTTCTTCACATCCGCAATAGCAATGTCCGGATGAATGCTAAAGATGCCATTGCTGATTTTGCTTTGAAGATTTGCACCTACTAGATGAACATCAAACAAAGGGGATTTTCCGGCCCGTTCCAAATGGGAATTTGCCATGGTAAACATCTTATAAGTGGCTTCAAGATTACTCAGACTGGAATTTCCTTCGGGAATTAAGATAGAAATATGCTTCATTATAAAACGACCATAAGGTTTTCAATAAATCTAGGTGAATCAATCTGCAATTTGTTCTCAACGGAAACAGATCCTGTTCAAATCTACCTGAAAAGTATGTCGCTAACAACCCCTTTATTGCCTTTTTACCCCCTCTTGCTTTGCCTGGTTTAGCTTAGATTTGTATAGTTACAATTTGTTCAACAATCTAATCCTTATCATTATGGCTAGTGTAAGCACGTATTTAAACTTTAACCGCAAGACGGAAGAAGCGTTTAACTTCTACAAATCTGTTTTTGGTGGCGAATTCTTCGGTGGAGGACCCATGCGTTATGGAGACATCCCTCCTCAGGAAGATATGCCCCCTTTGGCTGAAGAAGACAAGAATTTGATCATGCACATTGAGCTGAGAGTATTGGGCGTGCATACCTTGATGGGTACTGATGTATGCGATACCATGGGTTATACAGTGAATTTTGGAAACAATGTGAACATCAATCTTCAGCCGGATACGAGAGAAGAAACCGACAAATTATTTGCAGGTTTATCCGAAGGGGGCGTGGTGACTATGGAGCTTCAGGATATGTTCTGGGGGGATTATTATGGATCCTGTACCGACAAGTTTGGGGTTCAATGGATGTTTAATTGCGGAGAGAAAAAGTAATTGACTGTAATTCAATAACTATGACTAAAATTAATGTTGGTGTAAGTTTTGGACATGCCCCTAAGAAGGAATTTCTCAAGGAATTTAATGTAGCGTTTGCGACAGGAAACAGCGATTTTATCCTTGCACATGTAAGCGAGGATATCCTGTGGAATATGCATGGAGATCAACAAATCAAAGGTTACGATGCTTTCAAGCAGTCGATCGAAAGCATGAAAAGTCATACTGCTGATGAATTGAGTATTCATTCGATTATTACCCATGGGAAAGAAGCTGCATTGAGCGGAGAAATAAAAATGGGTGGGAAAACTTATAACTTCTGCGATATCTACCGGTTTAAAAGCGCAGGTAGTACCATTATAGAGCAGTTAGATTCCTATGTAGTAGAAGATAAAATAAAATCATGAAGAAAAACTCTCTTCTAAAAGCACAAGTGAGTGTGAACCTCCCGGTAAATCTGGTATGGGATTATTGGACTTCCCCAGCCCATATCCAAGCCTGGAACAATGTGGACGAAAATTGGCACACGCCACTCGTAGAAATAGATTTAAAATCCGGAGGAGAGTTCCTTTACCGGATGGAGTCTAAGGATGGAACTCAGGGATTTGATCATCAAGGCAGGTACCTGCATGTTATTCCGTATCAACGCATAGAATATGAACTGACGGATGGAAGAAAATCCTTGGTGGAGTTTGTGGAGGAAATTGGGAAAACAAGAATTATTGAAACATTCGATCCTGAGTCAAAAACTCCTCTTGATATTCAACAAGAATTTTGCACTTCTATTTTAAGGAATTTTAAGAATCATGCAGAAACATGGGCAGCAAATATCCAATCCTAACCTTTACCCTTTTCAAAGCCTCAACTGTTTATTTCTAATACGTGATGGAAAGTAAAGGACCTCCTATGATATTGTCCTTGGGGATTAGAAATTCCTCGAAGGTTTTGCTACACTTTCAGCTACCCAGCCTATTTTTTAATCTACTATGAAAGGAATTACATGAATTTCAAACACTGTGATTTTCCTTATTTGAAGATGAATCTATACTTTATTAATACTTCATTACCTACTGAATAAGAAAAATTTAAAGAAATTCATGTCAAGTAAAAATTGTAAAGAGATTGTTGTTAAAAAGTAGTCAGGAGACTACTGTCTTTTACATTGAATCAATCGTTTGGACTTGAACGATGAATTTTTTTTAACCACAAAGGAAACAAAGAAATGCGCAAAGCACCCGGTAAAAAGGTGTAGCCAGGCTTTGAGTTTTGAAGCGTGCCAACCGTGTGTGACTGCCCTCCGGGAGGCGGGTTCTCGCGCACGTTTTATAAAAGCAGTCAGGAGACTGCATTTGGTAAGGTCTAAGTCAGAAGACTTGAACCCGGATTATGCATTAGGATTCGTAGTGAGGGTTTAAAGTGCAAGAAAATCAGGCTGTTTGGAGATGGAGGCATAGCACCGCTATGGTGAGATCGAAAACAGAAACAAAGTGACTGATTTTGAAGCAGTTTAAAGCCGTAATAGATTGTCTAATGCATATTTCGGGTTGAACCAACATCTGAAGATTTTGAATCCATGTCTGGGGAACTGATTGGTGGCTTTCCGCATGAAGGATAATCCTTGCTCCCTATGTCGATTTCGTCATGTTTAATTTTCATTTACCCTCAACTTTTTCAAAGAAAATTGGGTTAGGCATAGATTGAAAGTTCAAAAAATCCAATGAAAAAATACTTCCTGATCCTGACCTTACTCTTCACAATGTCGACCACTTTTGCGCAAAATTTAATTCATGAGAAGCTTCAACGTAATGCTTTAAATTCAAGGGAGGATTTTAAAATCCAACTGGAAGATCAAGAAATGAACCATACTTTCCTTCCTGTTACCCTCATTAAAGGAAAGCAACAAGGACCGGTTTTTACGATTATTGCGGGAGTTCATGGGTACGAGTATCCTCCGATTGTGGCTATACAAGAACTATTGAAAGAAATTGATCCCAGCAAGCTGACAGGATCCTTGGTGATCATCCCAATAGCCAATATTGCCTCTTTTTATACCAGGACACCTTTTCTAAATCCGCTGGATAAAATCAACCTTAACAATGCATTTCCGGGCAAACAGGATGGATCTATCACCGAACAAATTGCTCATTTCATCACGTCAGAAATCATCCCTGAAAGTGATGTGCTACTGGATATTCATGCAGGCGATGCAAATGAAGACTTACTTCCGTTTATTTGTTATTACGACCATACTGGCAGACCTCAACAGACTGAACAAGCAGCAGCGCTTTCTAAAGCAAGTGGGTTTGAGAACATCGTGTCTTATCCTTACACATTAAAAGATGATGAACCGGCACTTTATGCATTCAAACAAGCTGTACAGGATGGAAAAACAGCTTTAAGTATAGAAAGTGGGAAGTTGGGGAATGTACAAATAGAAGCTGTTGCCCTAATAAAATCAGGCGTTTACAATATACTCGCTTCCCTGGAAATGTATGGCACTTCTGAAGGGGACAAGGATGAAGTGACCCACTATAATCAGCAAGCTTACCTGAAGGCCAGTGAGCAAGGTATTTTTATCAGCGATGTGAAGGCTGGTGATACTGTGATAAAAAATGATGTAGTAGGCCAAATCACAGATGAATTTGGAAGGCTGATTAAAGAAGTCAAAGCACCAGAATCAGGAACTGTTCTTTATATAATAGGAACCCCTCCGGTTAATCCCGGCGAAACTATTCTTTGTGTTGGATATAAGAAATGAGCCATTGGTTATAATTGTTACTATAAAAGTTTAGGGATTGAATACAGGTCAAGTTTATTGACTCCTGTGATATTGAAATCAAAAAACCTCCAGATCTCCTAAAGACCAGTTCCAGGGCAAATTTTGAGGATCCCAAGAGCTTTCCATTTGCTTCAGCGTGACGGTAGGTCCGATAGCCATGGCGGGTAATGAACCCAGTTGAATTGCTTTTTGGCGCGGATAATTTAACCCACTAAAGGAGGTAAATCGGGCCGACTCTTCTTTTTGAACAACGTTCAACCGCGAGTTGAGTTGCTTTGATTCCATCTTGCCAAAGTCCTCTAAAGTAAACAGGTCGACTAAACGAAGTTCCCTGCCCATTTTGCTTTCAACAACCCTATACACGAGTAAATAAGTAGCGCCATCACTAATAAACGAGTAGGGGAAAAGCGGGCAAGAAGCATATCTCCATGTTAGATATCCTTTCACCAAACTGGTCTGAACATGATTCAAGGATTTTTCCTCAGCTTCAATTTTGGATAGTAATCCCGAAACTTCATTCCAATCAGCTACATGGGTTCTGCTTCCTTTCCGAGTGGGGGTGAGCGTGAACTTCAACTTTAAGGGTAGTTTACCATATTTAGTCCAGCCCATTGAAAGGTATCCGGGCAAGCTTTTGGAATTTGGAGTATTATATATCAAATCTACTCCTTCATGTTTCATCCGATCAATAAGATCCAGTGTAAGATTTTTGAAGATCCCCTTCCCCTGATGAGCTGGATGAACTGCTGTGTCTACTGCTCTTACAGCGCTGATGATTTTGTTTTGATGGATGAATTCCCATCTAAGAAAAGTTCGTAAACCAATAATTTCTTCCCCTTCTTCAGCTATAAGTATGGGCGATTTTCCAAAAGGATTTGCACAATGTTTCCACTTCCAGAGTTGTTCGGATTTTGGTGTACGACTTTCTCCTAAAGAGGCTTTCAATAAATCAATGATTGCTGGGATATCTTTTTCTGATCCTTCTCTGTAATTCATTTGTCTTAACTAGGATTTCAGTATGACTTTTTCCAATTTTAAAACTCATATTATGGACGGAGTCAACCAATTTGCGCACGCAGTATACCAACTATTTCTCTATATTTGAAAAAGCTAAAATAATGCTTACGGAATGAATAAACTCCTATTTATTATAGGTATAGTAGTTTTTGCTACCAGCTGCATAAGTAACAAACGAATCACTTACCTTCAAAATCTTCCAGAAAATACTCCCATAGCGCTGAATGAATTTATTCCCTTTGCTGAGGTTGAATATGAATACATTCTTCAGCCTTTTGATATTGTCAATATTCAGTTTGCTTCTTCAGATGAAGAACTCGTTGCGGCATTTTCTTTCCAGAATTCCCAAAATGTCGGCGGAGTCCGCAGTGGAGGAGCTGGAGGTCAGGGCTCTGACCCTTTTTACTTTTCAGGATATTCGATTGATAAAGAAGGTATGGTGGAGGTACCAAAGCTTGGAAAGATCAAGATTGCAGGCATGACGGAAGAAGGAGCAAAGGTGGCAGTACAGAAAGAAATCAATAAATTTTTCAAAGAAGAGGTGTATGTCAAATTGGGAGTAGCAGGAATTCGCTACACTACTTTGGGAGAATTCAATTCGGTAGGTGTTCAAGTTATCTATAAAAACCGGGCGACCATTTTCGATGCTTTAGCTAATTCTGGAGAAACGACCATCTTGGGGAAGAAGAATAAGCTGTTTATTGTGCGACAATATGATGGTGGAAGCAAAATCCATCAAATCAATCTTAATGACAGGACTTTACTGGCAAGTCCTTTTTATTTCATCCAACCTAACGATATCTTGTACATGGAACCGATGAACATCAGACAGTTTGGAAATGCCGACAATCTTACCGCTTCTTTGGCATTAATAGCTGGTTTGCTGGCATCTACACTCCTGATTATCAGTTTGGTAACCAGAAATTAGGGGAGACTATGGAGAAGTTAGATTTAAGCCAACTTGATAACGAAGAGAAAGCACTGGAAATCAGGTATGTGATTGCGAAGTACATTCGCTATTGGCCTTGGTATGTGTTTTTTATTGCGTTATTTCTTGTTGGTACTTTTCTTTTCCATCGCTACACGGTGGATGAGTTTGAAGTGACGGGTTCCATGGTTGTCAAAACCAACACTTCCCCGGAAGCCCGGATTTTGGACCGCTCCAATATTTTCTCCACGGGACTTAATCTTGAAAATGACATCCTCAGATTACGGTCCAAAAATCTGGCACAAGAGGCCTTACGGAAGCTACATTTTGATGTTGAGTATTATGCAAAAACCAACATCAAGGCTATTGAACTTTACGATCGGTCGCCAGTTCGGATTGAAGTAGATTGGAATCATTTGCAGGTTACTGAAGTTCCGATTTTACTAGAAATACTATCTGAGACTACCTTTAAATTGAGCCCGGAAGAAAGTAGTTTTCTTGATTTTAATTCGGCAATGGCTGCGGGTGACGAATCGATCTATCACAGAACCTATCTGTTCGGGGAAACAATAGAAACGGCCAGATCTAAGTTTATTGTTCATTTAGTAAATCCGGGCAGAAGCCGGGAAGAGTTGGTGTTTCGCTTGAAGAACCCATCGACTTTGGAAGAGGCTTATGCTAAAAACATTCAGGTTTCACTGCAAAATGAATATAGTTCAGTTTTACGACTGAGCCTGACTTCCAAGGTGGTGGAGAAAGGTCGGGATTACATCAATGCGCTGATGGAGGCTTATATTGGTTATGATTTGAATGAGAAAAACAAGATCCAAGAAAACACCATTGCTTTCATTGAGGAGCAACTTGGCTTCTTAGAGGATTCGCTGCAGCAAAAAGAAAGCGAGTTACAAAACTTCAAGGTGAAAAATAAACTACTTGATGTATCAGCTGAGTTTGCGAATATTCTCACCAAAATGAACAATCTCGATGCGCAAAATGCAGAGATTGACTATCAGTTGGAATACTTCGAGCAGATCCGGGCTTACATGGAGCAAAAAAGTAAGGATTTTTCTGATGTCATAGCACCGTCTGTGATCGGAGTTCCTGACCCATTGCTGAATGGACTGATCCAGACGCTGGTGACCTTGTCGCAAGACCGGAGGAAGTTGCTTGCTACCGTCAATGAAAATCATCCAGAAGTCTTAAAAATAGATGTGCAGATGGACAAAGTCCGGGACGCGTTGTTTGAGAATGTGGTGAATCTTATTGCGAATACCCGGCAGAAAAAGAGGTCCATTCAGCAAGAAATCAGGGGCTATGATGCTGAATTTGCCACACTTCCAGAATCAGAATCTGAGTACAGTGGGATTTATAGAGAATTTGCCCTGCGCGAATCCCTTTATACCTATTTACTTGAAAAGAGGGCCGAAGCAGGTATTGCCCGAGCCTCCAATGTATCAGACAATGCAATCTTGGATTATGCTAAACGGGGAACATTAGTCTTCCCGAAGAAAGAGCAGAATTATGGGTTGGCAGTTATATTAGGTCTGCTTATTCCTTTTGGTTTTGTCGTAGTCCGGGATATTTTTGACGAGACCATTAAAGACCAGCGTGATCTGAAGAAGCATTTCATGATACCCCAGTTGGGAGTTATTGGATACAGCCACAAGAATACCAATAAAGTAGTTTTGGATCATCCTAAATCTGCTGTTGCGGAATCTTTCCGTTCGTTGAGGTCTGCCATCACCTATTTGGCCAGTGGAAAAAAGACCAAAAGTATATTGGTGACATCCTCCGTGTCTGGGGAAGGCAAGACTTTTACTTCCTTAAATCTCGCTTCAGCAATGGCTTTGGGCTCCAAAAAAACCGTGGTGGTGGGAGGTGACCTTCGAAGACCAAAATTAGCCTCTTATTTTGGGCAATCAGAGAAGAAAGGATTATCAACTTACCTTATCGGTAAGGCTGAGGCAGCAGACATCGTATTGCCCTCCGAACACGAAAATCTATGGTTTGTACCTTCTGGGGTCATTCCTCCTAATCCTGCGGAACTGTTGCAGACACCCAAATTCACCGAGTTTCTAGCTTATCTGGAGTCCAGGTTTGATGTAGTCATTTTTGATACCCCACCCATGGGACTGGTGTCAGAGACGATTGATCTGATGCGTTTATTTGATATCAATTTATATGTGGTTCGCCAAAACTACACCATCAAAGACCATTTGGTGATGATCAATGACCTGTTCAATAATAAGCAGGTGAAGAATGTATATGGTGTCTTCAATGGAATGATCAATTCTGGATATCACTATGAAGGATATAATTATGGGTATGGAAATACCTATCTCTATTCCCAAAACAACAAGTACATGTACAATTACTATGGAGAGGATTTGGATGCGAAAAAGAAGAAGATCAAAAGAAAATCACTGAATCCATTTCAGGCGATGCGAAATTTGATCCCTCGAAAATAATTATAAAGCTTTTTGATCTGGAACACCACATTCAAGGTATGTTATGGTAAGAAGAAATGTAGTACACGGCAAAATAAACCACAAAGGTACATAGTTTGAAATAATGCTTTTCCTGGTTTCTAAAGCCAATGTAACCTATGTGGTTAAAATTTGTTGTGTACCGAGAATTCCGTCAATCGTAATTCATCAATCGTAAATTATTTTATACGCATTACCAACCAGCTGTACGTCCCTGATCAAAGGATATCGGACTTTATGCTGAACCATATTCTTTTTAGCCAAAATCCTGAAATCAGGGCCACCACAAATAACACAGAGGCAGCAAGATACTCTCCATACAACAGTTTTCCTGTGAAAAACATGATGCTGTAAACCAAAACACTTCCCACTAACATCGCTTTAATGCCAGAGGGGACATACCACTTTTTCGGATTGTCGGATAAAGAAATTTTGTTTGCGGAAGCTTTTTCTAAAACCAGCTTCCAACCTGGGCCACCCGGTTGTGTTTTTTTGTAGAAACTGTGCAGTGTTTTATCTGATTCAGGTTTGGTTAAGTAAGTACCCACAACCCAGCAAACTGTAGTTATGCTGACAATGATCGGGAATCTGGACCATCCGGGAAGCGTGCCATCCACAAATATCCCATTGGCATTCATATATCCAAATAAGTTATTTCCAAGCTCTGTAAAGTTGAAGATAAAGCTCACTATACTTGCGGCAACCATTGCAATGATCTCACTCCACGCGTTGATGCGCCACCAGAACCATCTTAGAATATAAACTAATCCTGTTCCCGCTCCAAACTCAAGCAGAATCTCAAATAACTGTACGGCATCAGTTAAGAATAGAGCAACTACAGCGCCCATGACCATCAACAATACAGTGGAGATCCGACCTACAGCAACGAGTTTTTTTTCAGAAGCTTTTTTATCAATCTGCTGCTTGTAAAAGTCATTGACAATATAGGAAGAACCCCAGTTCAGTTGGGTCGATATAGTACTCATGTATGCTGCTCCAAGAGAAGCCAAAACGATTCCCAGTAATCCACTCGGCAATTTGGTAAGCATAGCAGAGTAAGCTAAATCATGTCCTAATTTGTCTGCCGAAATAGTTGGAAATGCATCTTTAATACTGGCTACGTCCGGATATACTATTAAGGAGGCAAGAGCAACTAAAATCCATGGCCATGGTCTAAGGCCGTAATGCATAATATTAAAGAAAAATGTAGAGCCGATTGCATGGTTCTCATTTTTTGCTGCCAACATTCTTTGGGCTATGTATCCACCTCCCCCGGGTTCTCCTCCCGGATACCAGGCACTCCACCATTGAACAGCCAGCGGAATGACCATAATACTCATAAACATATCTGTGTTGGAAATATCCGGAAGTATAGAAATTTTGTCCACTACATTTTCATGTGTGATCAGATTGGCAAGTCCGCCTACTTCTGGAATATTAACAAGATACACAGCAGACCAAATTGCTCCAATAATTGCTACAAAAAAGAGTACAAAATCAGTATATATAACTCCTCTAAAACCTCCTATTGTACTGAATATTGCTGTGATTACTCCTCCGAATAAAACTGTTTCAATAGGAGAAATCCCCAGCATAATTCCAGCTATTTTTATTGCAGCTAAATTGACCGCAGCCAGAGTGAGTACATTGAATACAAAACCAAGATATATGGATCTAAAACCTCTTAGGAAGCGGGCTACCTTTCCTCCATATCTAAGTTCGTAAAACTCCATGTCTGTGAGCACATCGGACTTTCGCCATAATTTTGCGTAGATAAAAACAGTAGATAAGCCAGTAAGTAGAAATGACCACCACATCCAGTTTCCTGACACCCCATCTTTACGTACTAAATTAGTTACAAAATTTGGCGTATCAGTGGAAAAAGTGGTTGCTACCATGGAGAATCCCAATAACCACCAGGGCATGCTTCTTCCAGATAAAAAGAACTCAGCCGTGTCTTTGCCGGATTTTCTAGAAACTACTAAACCTATAATTAATACTATTGTAAAAAAACCTATTATTATACTGTAATCCAATAAAGATATTTCCATAATGTTGATTATAATTCAAAAATTCTTGAATAGGTACTCAGGTTAAATTTTATTAGTTGGTAATATATATTATGTATAGTAATTATTCAAAGTGCTTTAGTGTACTTGTATAAAATAGTGGAAAAAAATGAAGGTATATATATTTATCCAGCTACTGAAGCTTCCTGATATTTTGCTTCTTGGAATAGCAGTTTACCCTGTAGTTGCTACAGTATTACGTTATTAGGACTGACTCTACTTCGATTAAACCCGGATTATGCATTAGGATTCGTAGTAGCCTGTCCCGATCTAATATCGGGAAGGGTTTAAAGTGCAAGAAAATCAGGCTGTTTGGAGATGGAGGCATAGCACCGCTATGGTGAGATCGAAAACAGAAACAAAGTGACTGATTTTGAAGCAGTTTAAAGCCGTAATAGATTGTCTAATGCATATTTCGGGTTAAAGTGAGTTGATCTGTACTTGCAGCTAGTAAAAGGAAAAGCTGATCAAGGAATGTCAAAAAAATGCTCCTTGCATACAATTTCTGAGCTCCCGAAGTGCTTCAGGAACTCAGAATTTGTGGGTGTGATTAGACCTTCATCAAATACGGTTAAACTTTAACATCAGGTTTTTTCCTTACCTTTTTAGATACGTTTCCAATTGATCAAAGGTGCCTTTGAATCCCTGCTCCATATTGCTGATATTCTCAGAAAAGACTTTTTTATTTGCCTTCGGCATGATCCACTTTCTTGCCGTCAAGGGTGATGTATTCGCCCATTGCGTCAGCAGTCATGCATGAGTGTATTGGTAGTATGCCCACTACTGAGCCAACCTTTACCATTGAAAGTAATTCATTGGATGCTTTAATGATTCCATGCTCCTGAGAAATGCTTTTTAGATAGGAACGTTCTGAAGGAATGATCCAGCCATTTTCGTTCAGAAATACTACTTCCCCAAAGTTCTTTACGCCATCGGCATCAATAAGGACATCTTTGGCTAAATGTACCCCGCCACCATGCACCAAAATTTCTTTTCGGTCCTTCTTGATATCAACTACAGGCACAGCCAAACACACAGCGACATCGGATTTGTCACATCCACCAAGATCTGCCTGCATTAGATCATAGAATACAAAATTACCAGGACCCATTTCATCAATATCACCAAAATCCTCCATCACAGCGCAGCCTGGCGTATCGCCAATTCGGGTGACCAAATCCGGGTATTCAGAATTGTATTTGTGCTTGAGCATGCTAAGCGCATTCCTGGATTGTTCATAAACCCCGGGAATATCCGAGATGTAATAGGTGTGACCGGGATGTAGGTAAAACCCCTTGAAGTGCAGTTTTTCAGACTTCTTGGCGATCAATAATATTTCCTCAATCAATCCAAAATCACTTACTTCTACACCAGTTCTACCATAACCTGCATCTATTTCAATGAAAAAGCCTACTGAATTTTGGAGTTGATCCACTAGAGCTTGTGCGCTCTGGGCGTTGATTAGCTGGACGGAAATAGGCTGAGTTGCAGCAATCTTGTCCAATCGGGGAATTTCCAGAATATTGAAAGGGAATGCAATGTGAATATTTTCCCATCCATCTCCACTTAAATATTCAGCCATTTTAATTGATGAGACGGTAATTTCCGTAATTCCATACTCCTTCGCCCACTTGCCAATTTCTTTTGATTGTGCGGTCTTAAAATGAGGGACCAGCTTCATGTTATGGCGTTCAGCTTTATCAGCCATCCGCTGAATATTTGCGCGGCAGATTTTTTCGTCAAGAAGTAAAGTAGGCGAGGTGATTTGGTTTAGGTAACTCATTTTTTTGCTGATTAATTAAAAATGTTGGTTCTAGGTGTGATTTAACGAACTCACAAATTAATGGAAAAAGTATCAAGTAGGAAGTATCGGGTAACAAGTATTAAGTAAGGCGTTGGGTGTTTGGTGGGGGATGTTTGATGCTCGGTGGGGGATGTAGGGAGTTGGGTGCGGGATGTTGGATGCTTGATGTTAGATGTATGGTGTTTGATGCTCGGTGTGGGATGTAGGATGTTGGAAGTAGGTGGGAGACGGAAGAGTTGGCTGCTCGGTGTGGGATGTTGGATGTTTTGTGTTGGATGCATGGTGTGGGATGTAGGATGGTGGAAGTAGCAGGGCGACAGCAGACCTGTCTTTGCCGGCGAGGCAGACGGAAGACGGAAATTGGCGTCTTTGTGAGATGTGTATGGGTTTTTCAGGCTAAGAATTATAAATATCGGTGCATGATAGATGAACCTGGCTCAATATCTAACCGTTAACTTGTAGTACGATAGATTATTAATAGATTTAATAAACAATTGAGGTATGGAAACTATCCAAATAGAGATATTACACCCAAAAGCTAAAAATCTGTTATTGGATTTAGCAGATTTAAACTTGATAAAAATAACCGAAGACAAAAAAAAATCTGACTTCTCTGCATTATTAAAAAACTTGAGATCTAAATCGGCCGAGGAAATATCTCTTGCGGAAATAACTGAAGAAGTTGAAAAGGTGAGAAAATCACGATATGAAAAATAGGAAGATAATCCTTGATACGAATCTATGGATTAGCTTTCTAATTTCTGATAAACTTAATCAGTTAGAAGAACTGATTGAATACAAAAAGGTGACACTAATTTTTTCTATTGAACTAGTTCAAGAGTTTATTGACGTGGTAGGGCGTCCGAAATTCAAAAAGTACTTTTCTAAAAAAGATGTTGAAAAAGTACTTCAATACTTTGACCAGTTTGGAGAATTAGTCGAAGTAAAATCTGAAATTGAAATTTGTCGTGATGAAAAAGATAATTTTTTACTGGATTTAGCTGTGGAATCGAAAGCAAATTATCTAATTACAGGAGATAAAGATTTGCTGGTTCTGGGCAAAATTCATAATACCAGAATTTTGACGTATACCGAATTTATTGAGAATAAATGACTACATCATGATTTTTAAGACATTACCTACTGCTTTTTATTTGGTGCATTAAAAAAAAATATATTCATCTAAGTCCAGCAAATGAATTCAAGAATTTTTACGCTAATGCAGGTAACACCGTCAATTCTGTTAATTTTGTGTCCCTATAAATAGGGCTGAAATCAGCCTGTTTTGAAGCAAAAATCATAGCGCATCGATTACCTTCATGGAAGCAAAGAAAATCCGGAGCACCTTTATTGAGTTTTTCCAATCTAAGCAGCACCACTACGTCCCTTCATCACCAATTGTGGTCAAGAATGATCCAACTCTGATGTTCACAAACGCGGGGATGAATCAGTTTAAAGATGCATTCTTGGGCAATGAAGTGGCTAAATATCCAAGAGTAGCCAATACACAAAAATGTCTCCGTGTGAGTGGCAAGCACAATGACCTCGAAGAGGTAGGTGTAGATACTTATCATCACACCATGTTTGAAATGCTTGGTAACTGGTCATTTGGGGATTATTTTAAGAAAGAAGCAATTGTCTGGGCCTGGGAATTACTGACTGAAGTCTATGGACTTTCTAAGGATCGGCTTTACGTTTCTGTCTTTGAAGGAGATCAAGGTGACGGCCTGGGGCTGGACCAGGAAGCATATGATCTTTGGAAGGCCATCGTGCCGGAAGACCGGATAATCATGGGTTCCAAAAAGGATAATTTCTGGGAAATGGGGGATGTAGGCCCTTGTGGTCCCTGCTCGGAAATCCATATCGACTTGAGATCTGATGCCGAGCGTATGCAGGTAGCGGGACGTGATTTGGTCAATAACGATCATGAACAGGTAATTGAGATCTGGAACTTAGTATTTATGCAGTTCAACCGGGTTGCGGACGGAAGTCTGAAACCGTTGCCGGCTACGCATGTCGATACTGGGATGGGGTTTGAACGGCTGGTGAGAGCAATCCAACATAAACGTTCCAATTACGATACCGACCTGTTCAAGCCTTTTTTGGAAACTTTGTCACAGAAATCCGGTAAAACTTACGGGCTGGACGAGCAGACTGATATTGCCTTTCGGGTAATTGTGGATCATATCAGAGCAATTTCATTTACAATAGCAGATGGACAATTGCCATCTAATAATAAGGCAGGTTATGTAATCCGGAGAATACTGCGGAGAGCAGTGCGGTATGGATACACTTTCCTGGGCTTTCAGCAACCATTTTTATATCAATTGACAGAATTGATGGCTGAAAACTTTGGGGATGTATTTCCTGAAATAAGACAGCAGCAGGAGTTCATTGCAAAAGTGATCTATGAAGAGGAGGCTTCCTTCCTTCGCACTTTGGATAATGGCCTGAAGATGCTGGAGCAGATCAAAGCAGATTTAAAGGCTACTGATCAAACGGTAATCTCAGGAAAGACAGCCTTTGAATTGTATGATACGTTTGGATTTCCGTTGGATCTCACCTCCTTGATTGCCCGTGAAAATGGGCTTTCTCTGGATGAGCCAGGTTTTGCCGCTGAAATGGAGGCACAAAAGACCCGGTCGAGAGCTGCCTCGGAGCAGGAAACAGGGGATTGGGTGATCGTGAATGAAGATAGTGGTGTTGAATTCATTGGGTACGACTTCCTTGAAACCAACTCGCATATCATTAAGTATAGAGTGGTTTCTGATAAGAAAGGAGATAAATACCAGCTTGTATTGGATAAAACTCCTTTTTATGCAGAGAGCGGCGGACAAGTAGGGGACACGGGTTGGTTAATTTCAGAAGCCGAACAAATACGGGTTATCGATACCAAGAAGGAAAATGATCTTATTGTTCATTTTGTGGAGAAACTCCCTTCTCAGCCAGAGTTGCCTTTTCAGTCAAGAGTAGACGAAGAAAAGCGTCGCTTGACCATGAATAACCACACAGCTACCCACCTGTTGCAATCTGCGTTGAAGGAAGTATTAGGTGATCATATTCAGCAGCGGGGATCTTTGGTCAATGAAAATTTGCTCCGTTTTGATTTCTCCCACTTTAGCAAATTGACAGAAGAGGAAATAGCGAAAGTGGAGGATATTGTCAATGAGAAGATCAGAGCGAATATCCCTTTGATGGAGCAACGCAATGTTCCCATCGAAGAGGCAAAAAAGCAAGGAGCAACAGCGCTCTTCGGTGAGAAATATGGTGACTATGTACGGGTAATTACTTTTGATAAAAGTTTTTCTGTAGAGCTTTGCGGAGGGACACATGTGCCCCAGACCAGCCAGATCGGACTATTTAAAATTACATCTGAAGGTTCAAGTGCATCCGGCGTGCGACGGATTGAAGCAATCACTTCTGTGGCCGCCGAATCTTATTTGCGTCAGCAGGAAACTTTGGTCAAAGAAATCCAAGAATTGCTAAAGAACCCGCGGGACTTGAAAAAAGCCATTGAATCCTTGCTTCAGGAGCGGAATGAGCTGAAGAAAGAAGTGGAAGCCCTGCACTTGGAGAAAGCTTCAGGAGTAAAATCAGAATTGCTAAAGCAATTTGTACCAGGAGATGGGATCAATACGTTGATCGCACAGGTGACATTGCCAAATGCTGATTCATTGAAGAAGCTTGCGTATGAACTCAAGAATGAAGTGCCCAATGCGTTTGTAATATTGGCAGCAAACATTGATGACAAACCACAAATTGCGGTGATTATTGATGAGCCTCTGGTATCCGAAAAAAGCTTGAATGCAGGGCAGATTGTGCGGGAGCTGGCGAAAGAAATTCAGGGCGGAGGCGGAGGACAACCGTTTTTTGCCACTGCTGGAGGTAAAAACCTTGCAGGATTAGAAAAAGTAGTGGCAGCAGCCAAAGAGTTATATCTTTAAAAAAAGAAACCCCGCTAATGCTAAGCGAAGAATTAAAGAATAAATATCAGTTGGTCATCGGTTTGGAAGTGCATGCGCAGCTTTTGACGAAAAGTAAAATGTATGCTTCGGATTCCACGGAGTACGGGAACATGCCGAATACCCAGATATCGGTGATTACACTTGGCCATCCCGGTACACTGCCCAAGGTGAATAAAAAGGCTGTGGAATATGCCATTAAGATGGGACTGGCCTGTAATTCGGAAATCACCAGATATACTGTTTTTGCACGTAAAAACTATTTTTATCCGGATCTTCCCAAGGGATATCAGTTGACTCAGGATAAAGGTCCCATCTGTGTAGGAGGAACTGTTCCTATCCAGCTGGCAGACGGTACCAAGCGAGAAGTGCTGCTGAATCGGGTGCATATGGAAGAGGATGCCGGGAAATCTATTCATTTGGCAGGTGAGACAGATACTTTAGTGGATTTCAACCGTGCCGGAACCCCTTTGATCGAGATTGTTACAGAGCCGGATTTAAGAAGTCCCGAAGAAGCATATGCTTTCTTGGTAGAGGTCAAGAAGCTCGTGAAATACCTGGATATCTGTGATGCTAACATGGAAGAGGGATCACTTCGATGTGATGCCAATATCTCTGTGATGCTGAAGGGAGCTAAAGAATATGGCAAGAAAGTGGAAGTGAAGAATATGAACTCCTTCCGAAACGTCTTCCGTGCTATTGAGCACGAGCATGAGCGGATCATTGCCCTACTTGAGCAGGGAAAGGAAATCATCTCTGAAACCAGAACTTTTGACGCATCTACGGGTACAACGGCAGGAATGCGTACCAAGGAAGATCTGAATGATTACCGTTATTTCCCAGAGCCGGACTTAAGTCCTGTGGTAATATCCGATGAATGGCTCAATGCTATAAAAGCAACTATGCCTGAGCTTCCAAGAGACCTTCATAAGAAATTTGTGGAAGAATATGGGTTACCGGATTACGATGCAGGTGTGCTGACGGATTCCAAAGAGATTGCATTATGGTTTGATGCACTTTGCGCTAAAACCAAAAACTATAAAGCTGCGTCTAATTGGATCATGGGTCCTGTAAAATCTTCTTTGAAGGAAACGACAAAGCAGGTCACAGAATTTCCTGTCACCACTGATGCTTTGGCGGCATTGATTGTGCTGGTGGATGAAGGAAAAGTGAGTTACACGGCAGCTTCTCAGAAAGTCTATCCAGAGATGCTGACTAGTGAAAATGAGAGCCCCTTAGATATAGCACAGCGGTTGAACTTACTTCAGGAGAGTGATGAAGGATCACTTAAACCCATTGTAGAGAGCGTCATCGCTGAAAATGCTGCAAAGGTTGCGGAATATAGATCAGGTAAGAAAGGCTTGATAAGTATGTTTATGGGCCAGGTGATGCGTAAATCCCAAGGGAAAGCGGATCCAAAAGTGGCTACTAAATTATTGATGGAATTACTGGCGAAGTAATATGATTATCTGCTGCAATGCCGATAGGCTATCATTTTACCGGTCATTGTAGCCTAAATCGTTTACACCTGTCTGCCGACAAAGGCAGGGACGACAGACCACAGCCGTACAATCTGAAAATATACAATTATAATAAAGATATGAATCACCGAATGAATGGACTGGCCGCATTAATTTTCATGGCGTTTTTCTCCTGTGGGGGAAAGGGTGCTGATAATGATGGAAAAGTCAATGTCACAGGAAAGTTGGAGAATACTCCAAATGGAGTAGTTGTTCTGTCTCAGTTCACTGAAAGTCGCCCGATAGTTTTGGACACATTGGATGTGGATGGTCAGGGAAATTTCAGTTATGATGTAGATGTTACTTCCCCGACTTTTTTTGAGTTGAACTTGTATGGTCAGAAATCTATTCGCCTTGCCCTATATCATGAAGATGTGGAGGTGAGTTATGATTTCTCCAATCCGGAAAGCTTAGCTATTGAAGGATCAAATGATTCGCAACAAATGCTGAAGATAGAGCAGCTGATGCAAGATTATCAGGCTAAAGTAAATTCGTTAAATGAGGCATATAGTGAAGCCATGAGCAAGAACGATACGGAGACGATCAAGCAAATCCAGACGCAGGCGATGGATCTGGAAAGTAATCAGGCTTCAGAAGTGAAAAATGTAATCAATGGAATGGGCGATAGCTTCGCTTCCTTGGCGGCTATCGGGTTATTGAATCCGAAGAATGAATTTCAGTTCATGGACAGTCTTGTGACAAAGCTGGATGAGCGATATCCGGATACGAAGTCAATTATCCAGATCAAGCAACAATTGGAAGAAATGAGAGCGTTGTCTATGGGACAGGTAGCTCCCGAAATAGAACTGCCCAATCCAGCAGGAGAGCTGGTGAAGTTGTCCAGTTTGAGGGGCAAATATGTGATGATAGACTTCTGGGCTGCTTGGTGTAAGCCTTGTCGTGAAGAAAATCCAAATGTGGTGAGACTCTATGATAAGTATAAAGATCAGGGATTTGAAGTTTTCGGGGTATCATTAGACCGGACCAAAGATGCTTGGGTGAAAGCTATTGAAGAGGATGGACTGACTTGGACACAGGTTTCTGATCTGGAATATTTCAATTCGGCAGCTGCGGAACTGTATCAGATAGATGCTATTCCTGCGACTTACTTAATAGATCCTGATGGAAAAATAATCGGTAAAGATCTACGGGGCCCAAGTTTGGAAAGCAAGTTGGAAGAGATTTTTGAGTAAGGAAGGATGTTGGATGTGCGATGAATTACTAGTGATAGAGTCGAAAACTCTTTTACTTAAAAATCGGATAACCATTTGGTTATCCGATTTTCTTTGAGGCTGATTTTAAAATTATATGACTGTTCGCCATGTTGCAAGTAGGTAAGATTCAGCCCTTATTTTAATTGGAAATAAGGCTTTAGGAAACTAGAGCCATTCGTGGTGACCTGCCTTTGCCGGCTAGGCAGATGCGAATGGCGGCGACCGGGCAAAATTATTTGGCAACGAGCAGGATTCCGTAGAATCTTATAAAATTAGTATTTGTGTTGGGATAGTTCCTCTATTTTTTTGGCTGTTTACTTCACCTTAAACTTTTATCGTCCTCAACCGCAAGGCGTTTACAATGACCGATACCGAACTAAAACTCATCGCCAGTGCAGCAATCATAGGAGACAGCAACAAGCCGAAAAACGGATAAAGTACACCTGCAGCAATGGGAATGCCCAACACATTGTAAACTAGGGCGAAAAACAGATTTTGTTTGATGTTTTTCATCACGCCTTTGCTCAGATTTCTAGCTTTTACAATACCTTGTAAATCGCCTTTTACCAAGGTTATCATTGCACTTTCTATTGCTACGTCCGTGCCGGTACCCATTGCAATGCCCACATCGCTTTTTGCCAAGGCAGGGGCGTCATTAATGCCGTCGCCGGCCATTGCTACTACTTTGCCCTGTGCTTGTAATTTTTTGACTTCTTCCAGTTTGTTTTCAGGCAGCATTCCGGCTTTAAAATCGGCTAACCGAAGTTCTTTCGCCACTGCTTGTGCCGTATCTTTGTTATCGCCTGTGAGCATAATTACGGCAATGCCGTTTTCCTGAAGCTCGCGAATGGCCTTGGCGCTAGTCTCTTTTATTTTATCACCGATGACCACATAGCCGCATACAGTGTTATCGATGGATAAATAAGATACGGTTTTACCTTGCATTTGAAATTCTTTGGCTTCCTTTTCCTGTTCCGGTGACAGCTCAGCACCGGCGTATTCCATCATTTTAGCATTCCCGAGGCTTACGTGTTTGCCGTTGATTTTTCCTTCTACGCCTTTACCGGTAACGGCATTGAAGCCTTCCGCTTTCAGGAGTGTTACATTCTGTTCTTTGCCGTATTTTACAGTGGCTTCTGCAAGCGGATGCTCGCTCATACTGTTTAACGAAACAACGTATTGTAACAAGTCTTTTTCGATATACGCACCTTTAAAGGCCCCGATTCTTTCTACGGTTGGTCGTCCTTCGGTCAGGGTTCCTGTCTTATCGACAATCAGCGTATCCACTTTATTCATTTTTTCCAGGGCCTCGGCATTTTTAATTAACACGCCATTTTGGGCGCCTTTGCCTACACCCACCATTACTGACATCGGTGTTGCCAATCCCAGGGCACAGGGACACGCAATAATGAGTACCGCAATGGCATTTACAAAAGCATAGACATACGCTGGCTGAGGCCCCCAAACGGCCCAAACGGCAAAGGTGACCAGCGCAATGATTACTACAATGGGAACAAAAAAGCCCGATACTCTGTCGGCTAAATTTTGAATGGGGGCACGGCTTCGGCTCGCGTCGTTTACCATTTTTATAATTTGGGAGAGCAAGGTGTCGCTTCCCACTTTTTCGGCTTTCATCAAAAAGGACTGATTTCCGTTAATCGTTCCGCTGCTTACCTGGTCACCTTGCGATTTGCTTACGGGAAGTGGTTCACCCGTAATCATCGATTCGTCAATACTCGTTTCGCCTTCGGTAATACTACCATCCACTGGAATTTTTTCGCCCGGTTTTACACGGAGGATGTCGTTCAGCGCAATTTTATCGATAGCTACTTCTTCTTCCGTCCCATTTACCACCAGAACGGCTTTGTTGGGCGCCAGCTTTAACAGTTCCTTGACTGCCGAATTGGTCTTGCTGTGCGCCCGTGCTTCTAATAACTGCCCCAAAAGGACGAGTGTTAAAATAACAGTGGCGGCCTCGAAATACACATATACATTGCCTAAATGTGATTTAAATTGCTCAGGGAAAACATCAGGGAAAAACATTCCGAACACACTAAACAGCCAAGCAATCCCGGCACCGATTCCGATGAGGGTAAACATATTCAGGTTCCAGGTTTTGATACTTCTGTATGCCCGTTCAAAAAACATCCAAGTAGCGTAAAACACCACCGGAATGGACAGGGTCAATTGAATCCAATTCCAGTATTTTTGTTCTAAGATGTTGTACAGCGGATTGTTGGAAACCATTTCGCTCATTGCGATGATAAAAATGGGCAATGTAAATGCAGCGGCTATCCAAAATTTTTTCAATAAGCGGTTATAGGTTTTTTCTTCTGCCGACATATCGGGTTGCAGCGGCACCAAATCCATTCCGCAAATGGGGCAGGAGCCGGGTTCGTCTTTTACCACTTCGGGGTGCATCGGGCACGTCCATTGCTGTGTTGTTGAGGACGACAGGTTTTGTTCTTCCACCAAATCCATCCCGCAAACGGGGCAATTGCCCGCTTCGTCATAGGTTTTGTCGCCTTCGCAATGCATTGGACAGTAAAAAACACCTGTTCCTGCGCCTTTTGGCTTGTTTTCTTCCTTGCTTGCGGGATGAGAGTGTTCGCTTGGGTTGTGAATCCTGTAACGCCCGCCTTTGTGAGCTTTTAAAGCTTCCTGAAACCTCTCAATAGGAATATGGGATGCCATTTCGATAACGGCTTCTCCTCTTTCCAAACTTACGCTCGCCTTGGTCACTCCGTTTACATTTGAAAGAATCTCTTCAACGTGGTCGCGGCAACCGCTACATGTCATTCCGTGGATGTGATAGGTATGCGTCATTTTTTTATTTTTATGTTTCTATGGCTAAGATATGGTGAAGCTCTAAAAGAGGTTTTTCTAATTTTGGTTGATTTTTATACAATTTTGCGTCATGCCTTTCTATCTACATCCTGTAAGTTTTTATAGTCACTCATAGACATTCCGGTTACGTTCTTAAACTGTTTTGCCAAGTGGCTGCTGTTTTTATAATTCAGGCTATGGGCTATATCGGAGAAATTCAGCTGCTTCAATAGTATGTGTTCTTTTACTTTTTCAATTTTTAGGTTAATAAGGTATTTTTCGAGGGTTATTCCTTCAGATTTGCTGAACAGCTTGCTCAAAGCAGAATAGTTCTTTCCCAATTGGTTGGCCAGTTGGGGAAGCACATTTTCCGTTTCATCTTTTTCCAATTGCTGAATGAGCGTCATTTTTATTTTTTCAACCAAAGCTTCTGAAGCTTCAGTTATCAATTCAAATCCGTGTTCTTTTAAAGCCTTGTGAAGGGCTGCCGTGTCGATGTTCGGATCCTCTTTTATGACAACTTCTCCCAATTCAATAGACTTTACATTAAGGCCTTGTTTTTCCAATAGCTGCAAAACAACCGTCTTGCAGCGGTTACAAACCATATTCTTTATGAGTATCTTCTTTTCCATTTTTAAAGCTTCCTTTCAATTGTTTGGACTGTTCCGATTTCATTGTTTCCATTTCAGAAAATTTAGCACCACGACGGAGTTGCTACATAGGGAAATTAATTTTCTCACAGAGATGGAAGTACCGATATAGTATAAAGGTAAACAACTAGACATGGATTTTAGAAGTGATTTGTTTGTAGAAAACAGCGTGATTGTGGAGCTGGAATCAATAATGGGACTGATTTCAGTAAGTGAGACGCAGCTTCTGAACTATATGAAACGATTGAAATGCCCGAAGGACATTCTAATAAATTTAAGTGTTCCAACATTTAACCTTCCTGCCTTACAATTTTCCACTTTCCTACCTGCTCAACACTATTTTCAAAATTATAAACTGCCTATCTTTGCAGCCTTTAAGGATAAACACCTTACCATGAAAAAAGAATTTAATCTTCAGCTGAGCCCTCAAGAGGCTTTTGATCCTGAGGAATTTAAGAAGGCACTGCTAAAAAAAGCTGGACTTCCTCAAGATACCCAAGAAGCTATTGCCAGACAGGTAAAGCGTTCGATAGATGCGAGAGGTCGGCAGGTGAAAGTTAACGTTCAGGCAGAACTGTTTGTGAAAGAGACACCAGCACCGATGCTGGACTTCGAATCCCACTACCAAAATGTAGCCTCCGCTGACCCTATTGTAATTGTAGGTGCAGGTCCGGCAGGACTTTTTGCAGCATTACGTGCCATCGAATTAGGAGTAAAACCAATCCTGATTGAACGGGGGAAAGACGTTCAAGCCAGAAGACGGGATCTTGCGGCGATAAATAAAGAACATATTGTAAATCCGGATTCCAATTACTGCTTTGGAGAGGGCGGAGCAGGAACCTATTCCGATGGTAAGCTGTACACCAGATCAAAGAAGCGGGGCGACATCCGGAGAATAATGGAAATATTGGTTGCCCATGGTGCCACTGAAGAGATACTCGTGGATGCCCATCCCCATATTGGTACCAACAAACTGCCCAAACTGGTGCAGGATCTTCGTGAAACGATCTTAAGATTTGGCGGCGAAGTAGTATTTGATACCCGGGTCACTGATTTTGTGTTGGAGAGAGATGAAGTGAAAGGTGTAGTGACCAGCACGGGAGAGAAAATCTTGGGTATTGGAGTGATTTTAGCCACCGGCCATTCCGCTCGTGATATTTTCACTATCCTTCATCAGAAGAATATTCTCATAGAAGCAAAGCCTTTTGCATTGGGGGTACGTATCGAGCATAACCAGAATTTAATTGACAAAATACAATATCACTGCCAGCAGGACAGAGGACCGTTTTTACCGGCATCTTCTTATTCTTTGGTGAACCAAACTCTTTTTGAGGGTAAGCAACGTGGTGTATTTAGTTTCTGCATGTGCCCGGGAGGATTCATTGTGCCTGCAGCTACAGCACCGGGTGAATTAGTAGTGAATGGTATGAGCCCGAGTAGGAGAGACAGTAAATATGCCAACTCTGGAATCGTGGTTTCCGTGGAATTGGAAGATCTTCCTGAGTATCAGAAATTAGGTCCATTGGCAGCCATGACATTTCAGGCAGCCGTGGAGAAATTAGCCTGGAAAGCAGGAGGTGAGACTCAGGTTGCACCTGCTCAACGGATGGTGGATTTTGTGGAGAAGCGTGTAAGCTCATCGCTTTTGGATACATCGTATCAGCCCGGTCTGAAATCTGTGGAAATGCGGGAAGTGTTGCCGGATTTTATTTCCTCCAGATTGGCACAGTCATTTAAGGCTTTTGGACAGAAGATGAAGGGGTATTATACCAATGAAGCGCAGCTAATTGGGGTTGAAAGCCGTACCTCGTCACCAGTGCGGGTTCCTAGGGATAAAGAATCTTTTGAGCATGTGCAGATCAAACGACTATATCCTTGTGGAGAAGGAGCTGGCTATGCAGGAGGAATCGTGTCAGCCGCTATGGATGGGGAGCGCTGTGCTGAGCGGCTGATTGCGGCATATATAAGGTGAGGCACTGTATTTATTTATTTTTCTTAGCCATATAATCAGGTGTTGCTTAAAAAATAAAATCTGGGTGTTGAATTAATTATCTTAATCGTTTAATAGATGCCTGACTGACCGGTCCTGATCCGGTAGTGCCAGAACTTTCTGCCCGAATAGTGATTGATCCAGAATTGGTACTCACTCTAAATAAATAGGTGTGAGTAGGATCCAGTGATATTGATGTGATCAGCGTAAATGTTTGTAAAATATCTTTACTGATATAATCATTCACACGTGCTACCCATGCACCAGTCCCGGAGGTTCCTCCATTGTTGTCCCAAATTCCAATTACCGGATTTGTAGTTTCTGAAGTTGCTACTTGCATATTCATTGTCACCTGATATATTCCAACTTCAGACACTTTGAAGGAATTGGAGGTTGAACTGGCACTATAGGTGTTGTTGTTATCAATTACCTCCGTTGTTAGATTTCCAATTGCTGCTGTAGTAGATGCAGGTGATCTAGTGAAATTATCAGTCATCTGAACAATAATCTCCTGTGCAATTAAAAGCTTACCGTTCACAGCTATCACTGTCCCATTTGAACTTGGGATTATCCCTGCGGGAGCCTGCCACGTAGGTGCGACCCCAGGTCCATTTGAAGTTAAAAATTGGCCTTCTGTTCCTGCATTTCCTATGGTAGTTGCATCACCGCCTACGCTGAATTCCCCTGTAATTTGGACAGGTCCGGACACATGCAATTTTTTTTGGGGCGTAGTAGTGCCAATACCTACTTTTCCATCATCTTTTACAACTACTTCCGTACCTGTTGGCCTAGCGGTGGTGCCATCTGACGTCGACGAAAGCTCCACCCTTGTGGAGGAAACATTGTTTTCCCAAGCGTCTTTGGATGGATCTGACTTTACTTGGGTCGCTAAACATTCAAATAAATTTGTACTTGTGCTGTATACCTGAATACATTCGAGATCTGTATTATAAATCATCATGCCTTTTGCAGGATTTTTATTCCCAAGCGCCGTCATTTCCGAAGTGGTCAACCGGGGGATAAGTAGACCTTTGGAATTGCTGAAAATATCCAGAACAGCATTGATGTCCGGACTGGTGGTATTTATGCCTGTTTGAGCGTATGTAGTACTGGTATATATAAAAATATAGAACGATACTATTCGTGCCATATTTTTAATATATATAAGTTTTATTATAATTTGTTTCATGTCCAAAATTAATAATTGGGAAACTATATGGACATTAAATATATACGTATATATATACGCAAGATTCATAACTTAATATATATTATTAATATGTATTAAGTTAAAGTTAACAGATTCATTATTAATTAATACAATTATGTTGGATTTGATTGTATAAAAATGTGTTTTGTTACATTTTTGGTGAGGATAGGGGGGGTGTGTTACATTATGTCGTTGTGATGTTAATTTATAATTATTTTTATATTAAATAATGTTTATGTATTTCCTGTATTTGTTGTCATAATGTTAAATTTAACTTTCAGATAATATATATATAGCTGCACAGTACACCTCCTCGTTAGTACCTCAGCATTTTTGGCTGAAACGATCAGTGATTATTTTGCAGGCAAGAGTGAACAGTCGCAGTGATCAGTTTGTAGTCCAGCGATACTCAAGCCCAGAAAATTCAATTAATAAGTGGCGTAGCTCTGCACTCTTCTTAAAAAAAGATCAGCAGGAAAAGCAAGGGGCGTAGCCCTCATCATCTTAGAAGATAGTATTAATGGGGAAAAGGATAGGGCTGTAGCCCTGAAATCTGCCTGGCGGGCAAAGACAGGTTTTATTTTATGCGAAATCGGCCTCAGTGATTAGACGGGGACTGAGCACTTACGCTCGCGATGCCCTGCCATAGGATTGCACGTTTTTTATAAATAGGAGTCAGAAGACTGCAATTTTATGGTCCAAGTCAGGAGACTTGAACCAAATTCTGAAGACTTGAACAAAGTCAGGGACCTCAACGAATGGACTGGTGCTATGAACCACTGCGACTGTCGGAAACTCAATTCATCCAGGCTGTCCAAGGAATTCTTGAAAGAATCAACACCAACCCAATCGCATACATCATGTAAATGCTGCGAAACTTAGCTCTTGAAACATTCAATTTCTTTGCTCTACTATAACCAATCGTAATCAATACAATTGCAATGATATTTATAACCGGATGCTCTACTGCTAAAAGCCTTGCTGCAGGATCAGACATTGCTGAACCGGATTTAAGCATCTCTATCCCCAATGGACTAAGGAAATAAAGGATCAATCCAACCAGCAATTGGATGTGGCAAAGAATAAACGCCACCAGTGCAAATTTCCTGTCTTTCTCCGTGAATTCCCTATTGCTGAGCGAACCAACCAGCATGTAAATGATTACTAAAATAAGGGCGATGAGAGCCAAGTAAGCTACTCCTGAATGGAGATGTTGTATTCCGGTGTACATGTGCTGTTATATTTAAATTAATTATTCGCTTATTTATTAGCAGGGGAACTGAACAGCTAAATGCAGCGGAAAATTGTCCACTGACGACAGACGACAGCCCACGGGCCTCATTACCTAAACCTTAATCCTAGGATTAGAAGTAATAAACCGGCTTTACTAATGAACGAAAATACTAGAAATACGCATAGAAAGCACATCCTATTCCACATAAAGCACTAATCCTTTCAAGTATTCCGTCTCTGGATGGAAAATATTGACAGGATGATCTGCAGGTTGCGTGAGTTGGTGCAGGATTTTTACTTTTCGACCACTTTCTAATGCTGCTGCCGTGATCGTGTGGCCAAAGAGTGATTTGTCTACCACTTGAGAGCAGGAGAACGTGAATAGGATTCCACCCCGTTTGATTTTTTTCAGCGCCTCTGCATTCAATCTTTTGTAAGCTTGTACAGCGTTATGACGTGCTTTTAAGTTCTTCGCAAAAGCGGGAGGATCCAGCACAATAAGATCATAATCATCTCCAATTTCCCGGATGTATTTGACCACATCCGCCACTTTGGATTCATGATGTCCCTTCAAGTCCGGATTCAGACTTATATTCTCTTCGGTCAATTCAATCGCTTTAGGAGAAATATCTACAGAATGAACTTCCTTAGCACCCTCTTTCAATGCCAAAACTGAGAATCCTCCCGAGTAGCAAAATGTATTCAAGACCTTTTTACCCTGAGAATAGGATGCGAGAAGTTTACGGTTTTCCCGCTGATCAATGAAGAAACCCGTCTTTTGGCCTTTTTCCCAATCAATTTTATAACACGCTCCGTACTCTTGTACCAAATCGGTTTTTGGTTCTCCAAGAATCCATTCATTTGAACTTACCCCTAAATTTTTTGGAAGCGTTTCGGCACTTTTGTCATATACACCTGCAAGCTTATCGCTTAATGCATTCTTTAATGCCTGCGCTATTTCGCGTACATGTGCATGCATCCCGATCTGATGGGCCTGGATTACAGCAGTACCATTATAGAAATCCACAATTAAGCCGGGCAATAGATCTCCCTCACCGTGTATGAGACGAAAAACAGTGGTCTCCGGATTGTCCAGCAGACCAAGATGCTGACGCATTTTCAGGGCCGAAGCAATCCGTTCATCCCAAAATTCCTGATTAATTTCCCGTTCTTCAAAGGCTATAATCCGGACCATGATCGAGCCTTCTGAGAAGTGGCCGATGCCGAGAAATTCATCCTTTGATGAATGGACAGCCACTAGTTCACCATTGGAAAGTGTGTCGTCCCGCTGAAAAATAGCACCGGAAAACACCCAGTGATGCCTTCTTTTGAGCGAGATCTCTTTTCCATGCTTTAAAATTATTTTCGGATAGTTCATTAGGAGTGGTTGGATGGGATAAAAAAAGGGATCGGTGAACCGGATTTCGGTATCAAACGATCCCTTTAGAGTTGGACAAAGTCAGGAGTCTAATAGCTTGATACTTGCTACCAATAGTGTATCCTATGACTTTGGGTACATTTTTTCACGTAAAGCTTTAATTTCTTCACTTGCCAAATAATCATCATATGGCATTCTGCGGTCAATGGTGCCGTTTGGCGTGAATTCTACGATTCTATTGGCAGAAGATTGCACAAAAGCATGATCATAAGATGACATCAACACAGTCCCGGTATAGTCAACTATGGCATTGTTGAAAGCAGTAATAGACTCCAGATCTAAGTGGTTGGTAGGCTCATCCATCACCAGTAGGTTAGGATTCTGAAGCATCATCTTGGAAATCATACAACGTACTTTTTCACCCCCTGAAAGCACCGAACATTTCTTCAGGGATTCTTCTCCGGTAAAAAGCATTCTTCCGAGGAAGGTCCGCACATAAGCCTCCTCTTGATTGGTAGAATATTGCTTCAACCAGTCAATTAGGTTCAGGTTGTTGTTGAAGTACTTGGAGTTGTCATTCGGCAGATAAGCCTTATTGATGGTGACGCCCCACTTCATGCTGCCTTTTTGCAGCGGAATTTCTTCCATGATTGTTTGGAAGAATTTATTCACTGCCTGCTTAGTTTTAGAGATGAAAGCAATCTTGTCGCCCTTATCCACCATCAGGTTTACATCCGTGAAATAGGTGACGCCGTCTTCCTTCAGTTCCAGATTTTCTGTCATGAAAATCTGATCTCCGGCTTCCCGTTCAGGCTTGAAGATGATGCCCGGATATTTACGCATCGATGGCTCAATTTCATCAATATTGAGTTTTTCGATCATCTTTTTACGGGCAGTAGCCTGTTTGGATTTGGCAACGTTGGCAGAGAACCGATCAATAAATGCCTGAAGTTCCTTCCGCTTGTCTTCCGCTTTCTTGCCAGCATCAGACCGTTGCTTTAGCGCCAACTGGGAAGACTCATACCAGAAGGTATAGTTACCGGAGTAAATTTTGATTTTACCAAAATCAATATCCACAATGTGAGTAGAAACTGAATCGAGAAAGTGTCTGTCGTGAGAAACGACAATCACAAGATTTTTGAAATCTAATAGGAAGTTTTCCAGCCACTCGATGGTATCTGCATCCAGATCGTTGGTAGGTTCATCAAGGATCAGAATGTCAGGATTACCAAAAAGGGCCTGTGCCAGGAGCACCCGTACCTTCTGGTTTCCTGCCAGTTCTTTCATTGGCAGATAATGCAGGTCTTCTGTGATTCCAAGACCTGAAAGCAACGCTGCGGCGTCTGATTCAGCATTCCACCCATCCATTTCGGCAAATTCAGACTCGAGTTCTGATGCACGGAGACCATCTTCTTCAGAAAAATCTTCTTTCAGGTAGATGGCATCTTTCTCCTCCATGATTGCATACAGCGTCTTGTGTCCCATCAGCACAGTTTTCAGCACATCCACTTCATCAAAGGCAAAGTGGTTTTGGCTCAGGACAGCCATACGCTGACCTGGGGTAATATTCACTGCACCGGAAGTGCTATCCATTTCACCGGAAAGGATTTTCAAAAAAGTTGATTTTCCGGCTCCGTTTGCCCCGATCACCCCATAACAATTGCCGGGAGTAAATTTGAGCGATACTTCGTCGAAAAGGGTTCTTTTTCCAAATTTTAAGGAAAGATTATCTACTGATATCATATGTGGTTTTTAAATCTGTGTGTGTAGTACGTTAAGTACGGCTTATTGTGTGGTGAGCGATAGCTGGAGAAATAAATCTACAAGTCTTACTGTCTTTCATTATATCCCCAACGTCTTTAAGGGATTAATAAGTTTGCAAAGGTACTGGTAAGTATAGGAAAAGCCAAGTTTAAGGGGGATGGCTTTGGGTGATTGATAGAAAAAGCCCATAGAGCAGGGGCATAGTTTTTTCTAGATGTATGGATTAATTATACGTTTTTTTATTCATACCTAATGATCTAATCAAAGTGGTGAAGGGGACGTGTTAATCGAACATTAGGCGAATAATAGGATTCAAAGTGCGAAATTTATACCCTTTCAGGTATAAGAGGAGTGATAATAGCTATAATTATACCCAATAAGGTATAATTATGGAAATGAGAAATAGGAATAATGTCCTAGCTGAATTTGTGCGGAAAAGACGTAAACAATCTGGTTTAACCCAAATAGAATTGGCAGATAAGGGATCCAAAATTGGCCGGAAATTATAAACAATAGTTTTTTAAATCACGAGCTAAAAGAAGCATTTCTAGCGCTCATCAGCACAAGGGCAAGGCAGGTAAGTTTAGATTATCCTTTTTCCCAGATTCCGTAAAACGTCATTTAAAAATCCTAACTAGCCAATCGACATTCGAAAATTCTAAATCCCAAAGATTGCTTCTCCCGTTCCGGAGATCGCAATGACGACCACAGGGTACTTGCAGCCTTCCTTCCTTTGTAAATTTCGATAGATAAATTATGAATTCCGGGATTTTGGTTTGTAGGTATCAGGTCCTCTATCATTTCTACTTGAAGAAATGCATGCCGAGGCAGATTTCAGGGCTACGCCCCTTTACTTTTCCAGTTGAACCCTTGTTTTCTATTGAGAGGGCAGGGCTACGCCCCTTGATTTTTACCCTACTACATCAACGCCTGTCACGTCCCGATTTAAGTTGACACTTTTTTATTGCTTTTCTTCTTTCCTGGCCATCTCACCTACTCGACAGCTGATCCAACTAATATCGGTCATGCCTACGGCATTCTTGTGACTTTTTTGAATTCCATTTACCAGACATTAAAATGTCCGGCTATATACTCGATCATGTCTACGGCATTCACAGACTGAATATTGTCGCTGAATTATAGCAAAGGGGGACTGCGAACTCTTGCCTGACCGTAGGCAGGTTTCACACCTTATACTTCATACTTGTCACTGCGTCACCCACACCCATCATCCCTCATCCCGCATCCAACATCCCACACCCCACTTCCTACCTATTTTCCATTTTAATCCGAATACTTTATTCTAAATCCGAGCTTTTGAATAGTTTTGTCAGGACTATTTTTGATGATATGAAAAAGATTTTAATAACAGGCGGGGCCGGATACATCGGCTCACATACAGCAGTGGAACTGGTAAAATCAGGATACGAACCTGTGATCATCGATGACCTTTCCAACTCCAATGAGAACGTGCTAAAGAACTTGGAGGAGGTGATAGGCCACAAACTCGCCTTTTACAAAGGAGATTGTAACGATCGGGGCATACTGGAGCAGATTGCTTCCGAACATACCTTGCAGGGTGTGATCCATTTTGCTGCCTTTAAAGCGGTAGGAGAAAGTACCCAATTGCCGTTGAAATATTACCAGAACAATATTGGTTCGCTTGTGATTCTTCTTCAGTTTATGAAAGACCATGCAATTAAGGACCTTGTTTTTTCCTCCTCGTGTACGGTATATGGCCAGCCGGATGTGTTACCTGTCACAGAAGCTACTCCGCGTAAAGATGCAGAAAGCCCTTATGGAAATACCAAAAAAGTTTGTGAGGACATCTTGGTGGATTTTATAAAGAGCAAGCCAGGTAACCGGGTTATTTCTCTTCGCTACTTCAATCCTGTAGGTGCGCATCCGAGTAGCAAAATTGGCGAATTGCCTATCGGTACTCCTGCTAATTTGGTTCCTTTTGTGACGCAGACTGCTGCTGGGATCCGGGAGAAGTTGACTGTATTTGGCGATGATTATGATACTACAGACGGTTCATGTGTGCGGGATTTTATCCATGTGATGGATTTGGCAGATGCGCATGTGAAGGCGTTGGCTTATCTTGGTGAGCAGGAGGCTAATTTTTACGATGTATTCAACGTGGGTACAGGTAAGGGGAATACAGTTTTGGAAGTAATCAAGACTTTTGAAGCAGTGAACAACGTGAAGTTGAATTATGAAATAGGTCCCAGAAGAGCCGGTGATGTAATCAAAATCTGGGCTGACACGACCAAGATCAATGAAGTGCTTGACTGGCATCCGAGTTATTCATTGGAAGATTCGATGAGGGATAGCTGGAATTGGCAAAAAACACTGAATTGATTATCGTTTTACCTGAAAGCAACTGGGTAAAATCCCTCTGAAATTCTCGGAGCGAGTGAGTATAAATTAACGATGAACATTCTGAGAGATATCTTAGTAAGAAGTTTCTTGGAATGTTCTTTTTATAGCTAGAGTGCTTATTTTTAACTTTTCAACCCGGATTATGCATTAGGATTCGTAGTAGCCTGTCCCGATCTAGTATCGGGAAAGGTTTAAAGTGCAAGAAAATCAGGCCGTTTGGAGATGGAGGCATAGCACCGCTATGGTGAGATCGAAAACAGAAACAACGTGACTGATTTTGAAGCTGTTTAAAGCTGTAATAGATTGTCTAATGCATATTTCGGCTTAAACAAATCCTTGTGAACCTACTGGGAAATGCTTCCAAATTTACTGAAAAGGGTGAAAGGATATAGGTAAAAAATTCCATCTACTAATACAACAAAAAAGTCCCGAATTTCTTCGGGACTTTTTGCGGAATGGACGGGACTCGAACCCGCGACCTCCTGCGTGACAGGCAGGCATTCTAACCAGCTGAACTACCACTCCAATATTTTATTTGTCACTGAAGATGAACTTTTTCATCAAATTTAAGCGGAATGGACGGGACTCGAACCCGCGACCTCCTGCGTGACAGGCAGGCATTCTAACCAGCTGAACTACCACTCCAATATTTTATTTGTCACTGAAGATGAACTTTTTCACCATTTAATGCGGAACTAACTCGAACCAGCAACCTTCCCGATGTATCGGGACAAGCATCAAACCAGCTGAACTACCACTCCGTCTTAATCAAAAACTAAAAAGACCTGAATTTCTTCGGAACCACCTCGCTTTTGAGTGATGCAAAGGTAGGTTTTAGATTTGTTATTGCAAAAGTAGATGAGAAAAAATGACGCTCAATTTTGTATAAACTTCTATTTCAAGGAGATAATTTTACTTGCGCTAATCATGGAGAACGGATAATTTTCTGTCTGTCTCCTTATTAAGGATTATCCCATTCATTTTTTTCCTCTTCTATTAAACCCAAAACCAGATAAAATTCCTGTTCCAGCTTGTCATATAATTCTTCCATTTTAAGCGCACTGAATTCTTCCGCCTGCTCAAATTGGGATGCAATCTCAGCGAGAATATTCATCCCGCACTCCTTTTACATTTGCCGCTGTAAATGCAATAATCGGGACTCGGATGCCATTTTCTAATGCGCGGATATTCCATGTAGCTTCATATCCATTCATTTCCGGCATCTGCACATCCATCAAGATAATATCAGGCATTTCTTTTCGACACTGCCTTAGAGAGATCTAAGGTTTTTTTGTTTTTAAGGCTTTCAGTGATTGTCAGGATCAATTGTCTTGGCATCACAAACAGGGTGTAGCCTGCTTTCCGTTAGGCAGGCCCTTCTTATGGAAACCTAATGTTCATAAGGTACTTTGTTAAACTTGTAACGAAGGTATACGGGTCCTTTATGAGGTAGCTACTTTTTTGTAGCTATGAAAATCAAAATTCTGTAGCTTCTTGAATTATAGCCGAAGCGGCTGATTAAAATTTTTAATTCCCAATGGGATATGCTTATCTTTGTTTCTTCCAAAAATCACCACAATGGTATTAGAATTCGAAAAACCAATAGCTGATTTAGAAAATAAGCTTCAGGAAATGAAGGAGTTAGCTATAGGGAGAAATATCGATTTAAGTTCGGATATTAAGTCTCTTGAAGAAAAAATCCTTACGTTGAAACAAGAAACTTTTCAAAATCTGACACGATGGCAACGTGTTCAGCTATCCAGGCATGCTGAAAGACCTTACGCACTGGACTATATTTACGAGATGACATCTGACTTCATAGAATTACATGGAGACAGAAACGTAGCTGATGACAAGGCCATGGTAGGAGGATTGGGTGATCTGGACGGAAGGTCCATCATGTTCATTGGTCAGCAAAAGGGGAGAAATACCAAACAACGCCAGATGCGGAATTTCGGTATGTCTAATCCAGAAGGTTATAGAAAAGCATTACGGCTCATGAAAATGGCTGAGAAATTCGGTAAACCTATTGTTACATTGATCGATACTCCAGGTGCATTTCCAGGTCTGGAAGCTGAGGAGCGTGGTCAAGGTGAAGCAATCGCCCGTAATTTAAAGGAGATGTTCATGCTGAAAGTCCCGGTGATCTGTATTGTGATAGGAGAAGGTGCATCAGGTGGCGCTTTAGGCATTGCAATTGGAGATCGGGTGATGATGCTTGAGAATTCTTGGTATTCTGTTATCTCTCCCGAAAACTGTTCAACCATTCTCTGGAGAAGTTGGGACTATAAAGAACAAGCGGCCGAATCCCTTAAATTGACAGCAAGTGACATGAAAGTGAATGGCCTGATAGACGGTATCATCCCTGAGCCGCTGGGAGGAGCTCATAAGAACATGAAAGAAATGTCCTTGACACTTAAAGAGGTGATTAAGAAATCGCTAAAAGAATTAGATAAAATAAAGCCTGAAAAACGGATTGAACAACGCATCGACAAGTTTTGCTCGATGGGAGTTGTCGTCGAGTAAAACATTTCCCGGATTTCTACAGAAGTCCGGGATTTTTCTTTAAGCCCATGGAATTATATGTAGTCAATACAGGATTTTTTAAACTGGATGGAGGTGCTATGTTCGGTGTCGTTCCCAAGGTGCTTTGGTCCCGAACTAATCCTGCAGATGAAAATAATCTGTGTACTTGGGCCATGCGTTCCCTGTTGGTGGTAGAAGGTAACCGTGCTGTGCTAATAGATAACGGCATTGGCAATAAACAGGACTCTAAATTCCTTTCCCACTATTACCTTCATGGTGATGATTCGATGGAAGGTAACCTGCGGAAACATGGCTTTGGCTTACATCAGATCACCGACAACTTTCTTACGCACCTTCACTTTGATCATTGTGGAGGGGGAGTTCGATATGGATCACATGGGCAATATGAAATGACTTTTCCCCGCGCCACTTATTGGTCCAATAGCAATCATTGGCAATGGGCCACCCGTCCAAACCCCAGAGAAAAAGCATCTTTTCTGGAAGAGAATATTCTTCCTATGGAAGAGAGTGGCCAATTGAGACACCTCGATTTGGAGCAAAATACATTTTTTGAGGGATTTGAATACTTTACTGTAGATGGGCATACGGACAAGCAAATGATTCCTAAACTGAAGTATAAAGGAAAAACCTTGGTTTTCATGGCAGATTTGTTGCCTTCAGTGGGGCATATTCCACTTCCTTATGTGATGGGATATGACACTAGACCGTTACTTACCTTAGATGAAAAATCGAAATTTTTAGAAGAAGCTGCCAGGGAAGAGTACATTTTGTTTTTACAACATGATTCTAAAAACGAATGCTGCACCGTGAAGAAAACCGAAAGAGGAGTACTATTGGATCAAACATTTAGATTGGATGAAATCTAAGATGAATGTAGGTTTGGCACTTTCTGGAGGCGGGGTAAGGGGAATCGCTCATTTGGGTGTGATCAAAGCCCTTAATGAAGTAGGAATTGTACCCACTAAAGTGTCCGGCACTTCTGCTGGAGCGATTGCCGGAGCTATGTATTGTCAGGGATACCTGCCCGAAGAGATCTTGCAAATTATAGTGGACACAAACTATTTCAAGTTTATGCGTCCTGCTATTTCGCTTACAGGATTTTTTAAAATGGATTCTGTGGGAAATCTTTTCAGGTTATACCTGGGGCATGATGATTTTGCACAGCTCAAAATACCTCTCACTGTGGCTGCCACTGACATCAAGAAGGGAAAAGTCCGATACTATTCTGAAGGAGAACTGATCAGACCGATTATGGCATCTTCATGTATCCCGGGAATGTTTGATCCGGTAGTGATCGGCAAAAGGTTCCTTGTAGATGGTGGAGTTCTCAATAATATGCCTGTAGAGCCTTTAGAAGGATTCAGTGATTCGATCATCGGGGTGAACTGCAATCAATTACCTGAAGAAACCAACATCGGCAATATGAAGAAACTGATCGAGCGGTCAGTAATAATGGCTATGAATTACAATGCTTACAGCCGAAAGTATAAATGTGATTTCTTTCTTGAACCTCCTGGATTGGGGAAATATGGCGTATTTGATATTAAGAAAGCTCCGGAACTTTTTCTTATTGGCTACGACTATACATTGAAATTTATTGAAGAAAATCCTGCTATTTTGGAACTGGCAGATGAAAGTGCTAAATCCTTGGACGTATGATGAAGTTTTTGGCTAAAATAGTTTTCTGGATCACAGGTTGGAAACTGAACAATAATTGGCCTACTGGCTTGAAGAAAGCAGTTTTGATTGCAGTTCCCCATACCTCGAACTGGGACATATTATATGCACGATCTGCATTTTATCTGATGGACATTCCGGTGCGGTTTACCATTAAGAAGGAAGCCATGATTGGGCCATTGGGATGGATTCTTAAAGGACTTGGAGCGATTGCCATTGACCGGAAGAGAATTCCTGGGGGAAGAAAACAGACCTATACCGAGTCTATGATCAGTATGCTTCAGGAACGTGATGAATTGGTGATCATGGTGACTCCCGAAGGCACCAGAAGCCAGGTAAAGAAGTGGAAGTCTGGGTTCTATCATATTGCACTAGGAGCAAATGTACCCATTGTCATAGGCTACCTGGATTACAAGAAGAAGGAGGCCGGAATTGGTCCATGCATCTATCCAAATGGAAATATGGATGAGCAAATTGAAGAAATGAAGGTCTTCGGAAGAACAGTAACTGGAAGGCATCCTGAGAAGGGGATTTTATAGAGTGACTTATTCTATTTAGCATTTTATAGTGTTTATTCAGTCAATAAATTGATTGACTTTAATAACTTACTTATCAAAATGTATTTTTATTGAATTGTTTAATAGAATGTGATGAGGTTTTTTGTTGCTATTGCTTTTGTAGTGCTAATCAGTTCCTGTGGTTCCACTGAAGAAAATAATGGAGGAGTTTCCGATAAAACAGAAGTTTCTTTTGATACAGTAATGGTCAATGCTGGACAAGAGTTTCTCTTTTTACAGGACAACCTTTATTCGTCAGTTATTTCAAACTTCAAGCTTCATCCCGCCCCAAACATCCCACACCCCACATCAATTATCCATCTATCGCCTGTAAAATCACAGAACAGGCTTCATTAATCTGTTCAGTTGTAATCGTCAATGGTGGTGCAATCCGCATGGAATCATCACAGAATAAGAACCAATCTGTAATCACCCCATTTTCAATGGCTCTGTCAATGACCGCCTTCAGCACATCGAATGATTCAAATTGAACTGCCATCATCAGCCCTTTATTTCGGATACCTTTTATTTTAGGATGGACCAACAGTGACTTAATGAGATTAGCTTTGTTTTCTACCTGTTCGATGACGTGATCATCCAAAAGAATCTGAATAGTTGCCAGTGAAGCGGCAGCGCTTACAGGGTGGCCACCAAAAGTGGTGATGTGACCGAGAATAGGGTTGCTTTTGAAGGCGTCCATGACTTCTTTGTTGGCAATAAAAGCTCCAATTGGCATTCCTCCGCCCATCCCTTTGGCGCAGACCACCATATCTGGGACGATATCGTAATGCTCGAAGGCCCAAAATTTCCCAGATCTTCCAAAGCCACATTGCACTTCGTCCAATATCAGCAAAGTGCCGGTTTCATTACATTTTTTGCGCAGTGCCTGAAAATAATCCCGTGTAGCAACCCGGATTCCAGCTTCCCCTTGTATCGTCTCTATCAGTACAGCGGCTGTATCCGAATTAATCTTTTCCAGATCAGAAAGCTCACCAAAATTTATATGACTAACACCCGGGAGCAAAGGACGGTATGCTTGCTTAAAGATTTCGTTTCCCCCGACACTAAGTGAACCGTGAGAACTGCCATGATAAGCATTCACACAAGAAATCAGGTTAGGCTTTCCAGTATATCTTTTAGCCAGTTTCAATGCGCCTTCAACCGCCTCTGATCCACTGTTGACCAAGTATACGTTATCCAGTTGGGGAGGAAGCGTATCACAAAGCGCCTTTGCCAGAAGTGACTGTGGACTTTGTACGTATTCACCGTATACCATCAGGTGTAAGTATTTGTCCAACTGACGCTGGATAGCATCCAGTACTTTAGGATGTCTATGGCCCACATTGCTCACTCCAATACCTGAAATCAGATCGATGTACTTTTTGCCATTTGGTCCATATAGATATATTCCTTCAGCTTTCTCCACCTCTATCAGAAGGGGGAAGTCTGTAGTTTGGGCCATATGTTGAAGAAAAAGCTGACGATTATTCATAATGGGGATTTTTAGAAACTGGAAAATCGGAAGAAGATTCCCAATGGAAGTTTTTTATGGTGATTGTCAACAAGATAAAGCTCACCGTGTTCTGCGTTCTTCACTTCTTTAAAATTGCCGTGGATCAAGTTGGCAGCAATCAGAGAAGAGAAGCTGAGTGAATACATGTTCAGCAGTAGGAAATGGTCTTTAGGGTCTAATAGTTCAGCACAGACTTTAAGCATTTCGTTGATTTGCTCTTCAAGTACCCATTTCTCGCCATCCGGACCACGTCCATAAGCTGGTGGATCCAGGATGATTCCATTGTATTTATTTCCCCGTCTGGCTTCACGTTTGATAAATTTCATTGCGTCATCCACAATCCAGCGAATATCTGTTTGGCCGGAGGATTCCATGTTATGTCTTGACCAAGTGACTACCTGCTTCACAGAATCCAGATGCGTGACATCCGCGCCAGCTGCCCGCGCTGCTACACTTGCCGCGCCTGTGTATGCGAAAAGATTCAGGACTTTTGGGTTTTTTACAGGCGATCTTCTAATTGTTCGATATAAAAAATCCCAATTCACAGCTTGCTCAGGAAAAAGGCCAATGTGTTTGAAAGAAGTTTGGGCAAGGTTCAATTTAAGCTGAAGGCCAGCTTCATTTTTATAGGAGATGTTCCAGTTGTGTGGCATTTTCTTCAGCTGTTCCCAGTTTCCTTTCTCAGGATTGCTTTTTTCCTTGGCAAAATGGGCATGCGCCATCTTTTTCCATTCATTTTCTGAAAGACTTTTATCCCAAATTGCCTGAGGTTCAGGACGGCTGAGAATATACTCTCCAAATCGCTCTAATTTTTCAAATCCTCCGGTGTCTATTAATTCATAATCCTCCCAAGGTCCTGGGCAGAGCGATAAGATAGAATCAGTCATATCAGTTGGTTTATTTGAAGTGCAAAAATAGAAAATTAATCAGGAAAGGCCCTGGTGTTAAGAGTTGGCATGAGCAAAGTCATTGTTTAAGTTGGAAGGTGAGCGATTGAAAGGTTGTTCTTTAAGATTGCTTCAATCCTTCGTCATTCGCAATGACGTGACTAGGTTCATCAACCTAGATTCAGTGTTTGATATTGTTTTTTGATTTGAAATCTTCTTAGAACTTCGTTAAATCAGATCTGTGAACAGAACACCCTGCCTGCGGTAGGCAGATTTCAGATTTCAGATTTCAAACTTCATCCAACATCCAACACCCTACACCCTACACCCTACATCCCTCATCCAACATCCAACACCCAACACCCAACACCCAACACCCAACACCCTACATCCAACACCCAACACCCAACACCCAACATCCAACACCCTACTTCAAGCATCCTTGATCCCACACCTTTCAAAGAGAAATTTCTGTTCCAGCAAAAATTAAGTGGATTGGTTTTCAGTACAGTAATCTATTTCGGGAGAGGTATTCCATTAGAAAACCTGTTTTTTTGTACTTTTAACTTTATTTTGAGGAGGAATCAATTCTCACTCGCTTGTTTTCAGTATTAGTCGTCCTCCCTGCAGCATAGAATGTCCAATAAATTTATCGATATAGAAAAGGCGATTAGTTCCAAAAACCCGACACTTTTGAAGTGGATGCCAGGTTTTGTCCTTTCTTATATAAAAAGGGTTACGCATGAGACATGGATGAATGATGTGATGAGTAGAGTAGCTCATTTGGAGGGACTGGAGTTCGTGGATGGGTTGATACGTGAACTGGAGATTGATGTGGAGCTAGTGGGAGCGGATCGGATTTCTGCAGATGAGGGAATTATAATAGCTGCAAATCATCCCCTTGGAGGGATTGATGGTATTGCGCTAATGCATGCAGTGGGCAAAGTACGTGAGGATATGCGATTTCTGGTCAACGATCTTTTGATGCAGTTCAAAAATTTCAAGCCACTGTTCATTCCCATAAATAAGCATGGGAAGAATTCCACTGATGCATTAGAATCATTGGATAAAGCTTATGCAGGCAATTATGCGGTATTGCTATTTCCTGCAGGATTAGTTTCGAGGAAAAGTGAAGAAGGTATACGTGATTTGCAGTGGAAAAAGAGCTTTATTGCAAAGGCCAAGAAATACAAAAAAGATGTCTTACCTTGTTTTATCGGAGGTAAGAATTCCAAATTTTTCTACAATTTGGCTTCTTGGAGAAAGAAGATGGGCATAAAAGCCAATATTGAAATGTTTTATTTGGCAGATGAGCTATACAAGCAAAGAGGTCAAAAAGTGGTAATCACAATCGGTGAACGGATTCCGTATGGCAGTTTTGATTCTTCTAAGACAGATGGAGAGTGGGCGGATCATGTGAAGGGGGTGGTTTATGAACTTGGTAAAAAGAATGAATAAAGAAGCAGAAATAATCCCGGCAGTAGCTAAGACTTTATTGAAGGAAGAACTCACGCCGGAGCGGTTTTTACGCTATACTAATAATGGCAATAATCTGGTTTACCTTGTGAATTTTCACAATGCTCCAAATGTAGTACGTGAAATTGGTAGGCTCCGGGAACTAACTTTTCGGGCTGCAGGTGGAGGTACAGGTTTGGAGCTGGATCTAGATGAAAATGATACGTGCCAGAATTGCTATGACCAACTAATAACATGGAACCCTGAAGATGAAGAGATTGTAGCTGGCTATAGGCTCATCAATTGCAAAAATTCTATTCAACCTGATGGAAGCCTGAACCTTTCTACCACACATTTGTTCGATTTCTCAGAACGGTTTGTTCAAGATTATATCCCGTATACAATCGAACTTGGCAGGTCGTTTGTGCAACCAAAATATCAACCTGCCTTTGACAATCGGAAAGGAATATTCAGTCTGGATAATCTTTGGGATGGATTGGGAGCAGTAGTGCTTCTTAATCCTGAAGTAAAGTATTTATTTGGCAAGGTGACGATGTACCCTCATTTCAATCGGGAAGGCAGGGATTTGTTGTTGATGTTTATGAATCACTATTTTCCCGATAAAGAAGGCCTGGTACACCCCAAACCCCACCTCAATTTGGGGTACGAAACGGATTTGCCTTTAAAGGAGAATCCATTTGAAGGTTTAGAATATAAAGATGGGTATAAACTGCTGAATGGCAGGATCCGGATTTATGGTGAAAATATTCCACCATTGATCAACACGTATATGAATCTTTCTCCTACCATGATGACATTTGGTACTGCCTTGAACGATGAGTTTGGCGAAGTGGAGGAAACAGGGATCCTGATCACGCTGGCAGATATATATGAGACCAAGAAGCACCGACACATGGATACCTTTGAGCGGGACAAAATATTTGGAAGTAGAGATGAGCAATAAACTAACACTGATCGTAGGAGCTACTACCAACCCATCAAGATATGCTTTTTTCGCAGCAAGCAGATTAGCGCAGCACGAAATTGATTTCATCCCGATTGGCATCAAAACTGGTGATGTAATGGGAAAAGAGATTGTGGACCTAAAAACCAAACCGGCGCTGAAAGGGATTCACACGATCACGCTGTACATTGGTCCTGCACATCAAGAGGAATGGATGGATTATCTAATCAGCCTCCAACCGAAAAGGATTATCTTCAATCCAGGAACGGAAAATCCTGATTTTTATACTAAAGCCAAAGCCGCAGGAATTGAGATCGTCAGGGGCTGCACCCTCGTAATGCTAAGCACAGGACAATATTAAAGATTAAGGAGGATTAACGGTCTAATCGATCTAAGAGACATATTTTTAGGGCCTACTATAGGCTTTGGAAAAGACTGTGTAAAGTCACTTTTTTTTCGTAACTTGCCCAATCTTAAATTGAACATAAAAACGCCTTTTACGCCCAAAAAGAGGGTTTTCTCTAAAACTTATGAGTGAAGAAATAGTTAAGAATCCAGCGGAATACGGTGCCGGCAATATCCAGGTATTAGAAGGTCTTGAAGCGGTTCGTAAGAGACCTGCTATGTACATTGGTGATGTGGGGATCAAAGGACTCCATCACTTGATATGGGAAGTAGTAGATAACTCTATCGATGAAGCTCTTGCTGGTCATTGTGACACAATCAAAGTCACAGTGAATGAAGATAATTCCATCACAGTAGAAGATAATGGCCGAGGTATCCCCACCGGAATGCATGCCAAAGAGAAGAGATCGGCTTTGGAAGTTGTGCTTACCGTGTTGCACGCCGGTGGTAAATTTGATAAGGATACGTATAAAGTTTCCGGAGGTCTGCACGGGGTAGGTGTATCTTGTGTGAATGCCCTCTCCACGGATTTGAAAGCGACTGTATTTCGTGATGGAGTAATCACCGAACAGGAATTTAAAATTGGTGTGCCTCAATATCCGGCAAGACAAGTCGGTCCAACTGATAAAAGAGGAACGACCATACAGTTTAAACCAGATGAAAGTATTTTTGCTATTACTGAGTTTAAATATGAGACGATCGCGAATCGCCTTCGTGAAATGGCCTTCCTCAATGCAGGAATCAGGCTTTATTTGACAGATCTCCGGGAGAAGGAAGATGACGGATCCTTTAAATCTGATGAATTTTTCTCGGAAGGAGGATTAATTGAATTTGTAGAATACCTGGATGTGAGCCGGGAGAAGATTATCGATGCACCTATTTACATCGAATCTGAGCAGAATGGTGTCCCCGTTCAGGTGGCTATGAGCTACAACAATTCTTATTCAGAGAATGTAGTTTCTTATGTCAATACCATCAATACTTACGAAGGTGGATCCCATGTTACGGGATTCAGACGTGCACTGACCAGAACATTGAAGTCCTATGCCGACAAATCTGGCATGCTTGATAAGCTGAAGCTGGAAGTGTCCGGAGATGACTTCCGTGAAGGCTTGACAGCGGTGATTTCCGTGAAAGTGGCAGAGCCTCAATTTGAAGGACAGACTAAAACAAAACTGGGCAACTCAGATGTAGTTGGGGCAGTGGATTCGGCCGTGTCTGATACACTTCAGACTTGGCTTGAAGAGCATCCCAAAGAAGCTAAGATTATTGTTGGGAAAGTTATTTTAGCCGCTCAGGCCCGTCACGCAGCCAGAAAGGCGCGTGAGATGGTCCAGCGTAAAAATGTCCTTGGAGGCGGTGGTCTTCCTGGTAAACTTGCGGATTGTGCTAATAGTGATCCAACTGTATGTGAGCTGTATCTTGTCGAAGGAGACTCCGCAGGTGGATCTGCTAAGCAGGGCCGGGATCGGGATTTCCAGGCAATTTTGCCACTGAAAGGAAAGATCTTGAACGTGGAAAAAGCGCATGAGCACAAGATTTACGACAATGATGAGATCAAAAATATCCTGACCGCACTTGGTGTGAAGATTGGAACAGTAAATGACGATAAGGAGCTCGATCTGTCGAATCTAAGATATCATAAAATCATCATCATGACGGATGCTGATATTGATGGTTCGCATATTCGTACATTGATCTTGACCTTATTCTTTAGATACATGCGTACGCTCATTGAAAGAGGGTATGTATACATTGCCTTACCGCCGTTGTACCTACTCAAAAGAGGGAAAGATGAGCGTTACTGCTGGACTGAAGATGAGCGTAAAGCACTTACAGCAGAGATGGCCAAAGATGGGAAAGAAGATAGCGTAAATATTCAGCGGTACAAAGGTCTAGGTGAGATGAACCCAGAGCAGTTATGGACCACCACGATGGATCCTTCAATGCGGACGATAAAACAGGTGAATATCGAATCGGCGGCAGAAGCAGATCATCTCTTCAGCGTGCTGATGGGAGATGAAGTCGCCCCACGAAGAGATTTTATCGAGAAGAATGCGAAGTATGCGAAAATCGATACATAATTTTTTTAAAAGGGGCATTTTCGCCCCTTTTTTAGTTAATTAATAGTATGATAAAGCAAGCATTCAGACGGGGAGTTTTATCTTAGTTCCGAATTTAACCTTAGAGTGATATGAAATTGGAAGTAGTTGAAAGATACGATTCTGTTATCCAACGAAGTGACTTGGTTTCCAGAGATTTGAGCTGGCTGAAGTTCAATGAAAGAGTATTGGATCAATCCAAGAAGGAGCACCGTTCAGTTTTTGAGAAGCTAAAGTTTTTGGCAATCACTGCGTCTAACCTGGATGAGTTTTTTATGATCCGTGTAGGTTCATTGTACAATTACCTTGACTATGACAAGGAGCGCGTAGATTATTCAGGATTGCGGGAAGAACCTTTCAAGTCCAAACTGATGACTGAATGCCAGCTTTTCCATACGCATCAGCATGAGCATTTTGTAGATGTGATCATGCCTGAGCTGCATGCCCAAGGTGTCACGCTGTGCAATACTTCCAAATTAACTGATGGCGAAAAGCAGAAAGTTCAGGATTATTTTCTGAAGGCTATTTATCCCATGCTGACACCCATGGTGTATGATGGATACAGAACCTTCCCAATCCTGATGAACAAACTTCTTGTCTTTGGTGTAGTGACCACGAGTCCAGGAGATCGGAAAGATATGCGCAAAATGAGTTTTGTGCAGATTCCTGCTAATATTCCCCGATTTTTTGAAATAGAACGTGAAAACTCGCTTCTCTTGGTTCCTATTGAAGAAGTGATCCGGGAAAACATAGTTTCATTATTTAGAAATGTGGAAATAGAGGGGATCAGCTTGTTCAGAATTACCAGAAATGGTGATTTCACGCTAGAAGAGAGTGAAGACATGGATGCCAACTTCCTAGAGGAAGTAAAGCGTAAGTTGATGGAGCGTAAGACAGGTAGAGTAGTGAGAATCGAAATAGAAGAAGGTTACAGCAAATGGATGATGAACTCTTTGCTGGAAAGATGGAATCTGAAAATGGACTCTGTTTTCTTGGTGAAGAAGACGAGCATGATCGATTTTACCGGATTCTGGCAGATTGTGGGGAATAAACTTTTCCGGGATAGACTTCCTCAAATGCCACAAACAGTGAAGCCACTATCTTATCCTGAGGAAGGTACTGCAGATATTTTTGAGACATTGAAGAAAAAGGACATTCTGCTGCACCATCCTTATAACAACATCGATCCAATTCTCGATTTGATCGAAACAGCTGCCGAAGATCCAGATGTGATGGCGATTAAGATGACCATTTATCGTTTGGCCAAAGAGAGCCGGATCACACGGGCGCTCCTCAAAGCTGCAGAAAATGGAAAACACGTTTCAGTGTTGTTTGAAGTTAAAGCCAGGTTTGATGAGGAAAATAATATTCGAGAAGCCAAGAAACTCCAGAAAGCCGGCTGTTTTGTGATCTATGGAATATCTCACCTGAAAACCCACACCAAACTATTACTGATAGTCAAACGGGATGGGGGAGAAATTACAAGATTTGTACATCTTGGATCAGGTAATTATAATGAGGATACGGCGAGGTTATATACAGATATTGGCTTAATGACCACAAATGAAGTGATCGCCAATGATGTGTCTGAGTTCTTCAATGTCATTACAGGACATTCTATGCCTGCGCAGTACAAAAATCTGATCACGGCACCTCAGGATATGAGGAATCAACTGATCGAGTACATCGAAAATGAGGCCGACAATGCCAAAAAAGGTCTCCCGAGTGGAATTTTTATTAAAGTCAATTCTTTGGAAGACTCTGAGACGATTTATGCTTTGTACCGAGCATCCCAGTCTGGAGTGCAAATCAGGTTGGTAGTACGGGGGATCTGTTGCTTGAGACCTGGGAGAGCGGGGCTGAGTGAAAATATCGAAGTGATGTCAATTGTAGGAGAGTTTTTAGAGCATTCACGTATTTATCATTTTCACAATAATGGTAATACAAAAACTTACGCAGGAAGTGCTGATATGATGGTAAGGAGCTTCGACAAGCGACTGGAGGCATTATTCAAAGTAGAGTCTCCATTACTTGAAAAGCAACTGATGAATATCCTTGCTTATAATTTGAAGGATAATGTAAATTCTTATGTAATGCAGGAAGATGGGACTTACACCGCTAAGAAACCTATTGGAGATGATCCTGAATTCAATGTCCATAAAGAATTCTTTGATCTGGATGCAGACAAGGTCATGGGAGTGACTTTGGTGGATTGAGTCCTTACGGGTTGTAAAGTTTACAGTTGGGAGGTGGTATGAATGATGAATTACGAATGCTTACTGATCACTGCGCCTATACAATAGAATATAACTATAGATTGCCTGTCTGCGGTAGGCAGGCTTCGTTTCTACCGGTGACGGTCTGAACACTGAATACTGAACAACTGTCCACTGATCACTGAGTAAGTAGACTGTCGACAGTGGACCATTGACCAATCACGGCTCACTGATTAGTAAACGCACCTTACAACTTCATCACTTTTTTACCTTACAACTAATCAATTCAATTTATTACGTTCGAAAAGAACTTGCATTATGCCATCTTTCAAGCCTAAGTCAGGAACAATCATCCGTTTACAATTTGCAGCCTTCATTGCCGACAGATAAATCGCACCGGCAGGAATAATGACATCTGCACGATCTGTATTAAGGTTAAGTTTGTGAACACGCTCTTCAAATGACATGCTCGCTAAAAATCCCAGCACTTCCTCTATTTTCTGAATATCCAGGTAGCGCTTGTTTTTCCTAGGTAAGCTTAATTCAAAAATCTTGTTAATGTTACCTCCAGTTCCTATCGCTATCACACCTGAATTGTGATCAAGGTGCTTCTTGATGAACGTTTGAATGGCATTGGATACAGATTTGCCCACTTTGTCTTCTAGCGCCCTTACCGAACCTATCTGAAAGGACTTTGTAGCAATTTTTTTCCTGTTCTTATAGATGTTCAGTTCGGTACTTCCTCCCCCTACATCGATGTGCAGGTAAATCTTCTCATCTATAAATTTCGCAAGTGATTTATTGATGAGCTCGGCCTCTCGATTCCCGTCAATGATAGTAATTTTGAGACCTATTTCATCTTTTACTTCAGCAATAATATCTTTTCCGTTGATACTTTCGCGCATGGCAGAGGTGGCGCAGGCCATGTAATCATCCACTTCATACAGATCAATTAGGATCTTGAATGCTTTCATCAGCTTAACAAACTTCCGACGATTGATCTCTGAGATTTTTTGCTGATGAAATACATCCATCCCCAGTCGTAACGGAAACCGTATATATTCAAGTTTTTTGAAGTTGGTGATTCCCTCATACTGATTCACAGTAGTGATCTGCATTCGGATGGCATTGGAGCCTATGTCCACAGCTGCTAATTTCAAGGTCTTGAAAGCTTTACTAGGTATATGAAAATTTAGGAAGATTTACTTCTTTTTATTTGAAACCAACAAAAGCAACAGGCCAGCTGCTGAAACCACACCTCCGGCATAAGTAGGCCATTCAAATTTTCTTTCCTTGTCGGCACTGATCTGGATAGGTCCCGCGTCTACCACTTTCTCTTTTGTGGTGAAACTGAAACTATTACTAAAAAACATCAGTACTCCGACAATGATTAATACAATACCCAATATCCTCATAGTAATTTTATTTGATGGTTATAAATATAAGCCTAATACAAGGAAGAAGTATCAAGTAGGACGTAGGAAGTATCAAGAATTTAGAGTCAAGAATCAAGAACCCAGAATTCAGAGCCAAGAGTCAAGAATCAGGAGTCAAGAGCACAGTCAAGTGTTCAGTCGCAGTTAACAGTTGGCAGACCGACACTGCCACTTCAAGCTAGGGGCGTAGCCATTAAAATGCCATAGGCATGATCGATTATATAGCCGGACATTTTAATGTCTGGTAAATGGAATTCAAAAAAGTCACAAGAATGCCGTAGGCATGACCGATATTAGTGAGATTGTGGAGGATATAGGAAGTATAATATATAAAGGTGGCCAAAGAAGAAGAAAACAATACTGTCAACTAAAATCAGGACGTGACAA
>Ga0307414_10000139_pt1 | contig 49667 bp, 68 predicted proteins | sample DK1Ometagenome_FD_203804 | JGI IMG/M metagenome (GOLD analysis project Ga0307414, IMG submission 203804) | Maize rhizosphere microbial communities from greenhouse at UC Davis, California, United States - DK15-O-3 | ecosystem: Host-associated > Plants > Roots > Rhizosphere > Soil | place: USA...
GACGCCATAGCCGGCAGTGAAGACCGGGATCGGGTCACCGTCGTTGGCGTAGTCGGTCGAGTCGAAGGTGTATGGCGCTTGGCCGTCCATCGAGATCTGGACATCGTCAGCGATATCGCCGACCATGTTGTACAGGCGGGCCGTCTTGCCGATTGGCAGCACGGTCTGGATGCCCATCAGATCGTTGAGGATTTCCATCCCGATCTCTTGGTCGCGCAGCTCCAAGATTTGATTGTCGACCTCCTGCCAGAACTCGCGACCCAGGCCCGCCAAGGCGTTGCCGTTGAGTTGGAATTCCAGCTGGTTGGCTTGGAGCATCTCGCCCTGGAGAGCATTGCGGTTTGCGGCGAACATCGCAGCATGGCCGTTGTTCCAGATATCGCGGTTGGCCCACAACTCGGCCCAGTGACCGCCGAGGTGGCGGTTGGCCGCCAGTGCTTGGGGAGTAAAAAACATGCTGGCAGCTCCTTATGGGTTGACGACGGTGTGGTACTGAACGCGAATGCGAATCAGGTCCACATCGGTGATAGTGACTTCGTCCTGTTCTTGAACGTAGCCGATTGCATTGAAGGTGGTGCCGCTAGTGGATGGCACCAAAGTGATGACACCGCTGGCGGCGAGATATACCGACTGATCCTTGCGGTAGGTGCCATCCGCCATGCGCGCAGCAAACTCTCGGCCTTCTTCGATGTAGTTGCCGATTGCGGTATGGTTGACCGGGATCTGGTCCATGCAGCCCTTGCCTTCGTGAGAGGCCTCATCCAAGAGGTACAAGCGTGGGCCCAGGGTCGAGTTGCTGAGTCTGAATTCAAACTCATTGTCGTCGTTGAGCACTACGACGGTCCCCGGATAGCCGTTGACGGACATCCGACGAGTTTCGGTCTTGAACAGCGACTTGCCGTCAAGGTTGATGCGGCGGAAACGAGCCATGTCGTTATCTCCTAGTGGTTAGTGGGCAAGTCACGGGCGGCCCGTTACTTGGCGCCCTCGCGGAAGTAGGTGCCAGTTTCCGGCACACCCAGGCCAGTAACCTTCTGGGTGCTACTGTTGCCCGAGAGCAAGCCGGTGGCATCGCCACATTCTTTGAAGACCTTGGTCAGATCTTCGCCCTTGAGGCTGTTGGCGATGATATCGCCGTGCTTCTCAGCCACCACCTTGCGCATCTCGTCCTCCTCGCGGCGGGAGTTTGCGGTCAGGGATTCTTCCAGACGCTTTTGGTTCGCCTGGATTTCGGTGATGGTTTCGTTGACCGGGGCCAGAGCCTTGGTCATGATTTCAGTTACTGCGGTGCCGACACCTTTTTGGATCTCGGCCATTTCTTCTGCGGTCAGGGGCATGTCGCTCTCCTTGGGGAGGTTTTCGGGCCGAGCCCGGTTTGGGGTGAAAAAGTCAAGCAGGGCGTTGACACCAGGGATCCGGCGAACCCAACTTTCTTGGCGCTCGACAGGAGTGCCATTGTCTTCGAAGGTGATCACACCCTCTTCTTTCGTGTACCCGTAGACGACTGCCTCGCCGCTCACGACTACGATTGCTTTGTCTGCGTCGAAATCTGCAATAAAAACCCAGGCTTCGGTGTCGTCTTCGGCAACAAACCGATCACGGGCGGCCTGCTCCAAATCGCGCTCCTGCGCCCGGTAGCTGGAATCGCTAAGAACGCCTGCATTGGCAGCCAGCGACCGGCCTTTGTCTGCGTTGACCATCAGGCCAACACCTTGTTCGGGGGTGGCAGCACCAACCTCATCGAGAAGGATGGCGTCGTGGTCCATCTCCTGGATTCGGGCAACCCAGTCGTACTCCAGGCCTGGTTCGGCTGGCTCTTCGATCAGAAACATGGCAATACTGCTGTGGATCGGCGGGACGTCATCGCCGCGCTCAAGCGCTTCCAGGCGCTCCAACAATTCACGGCCTCGGGCCGATTGCTGAGCAACCTCGACATCGATCCACTTCTCGACATAGATCCGGTTGCCGGATTTCTTGACGTTGCGGTTCCAAGCACCAACCCAGCCCAGGTTCAGGCCCTCGGGCGAACGGGCGCTTATAAAATTGCCGTCCATCACTGGGTGGCCCAGCGGTGCCGGGGTGCCCTCAAGGCCGGTGTAGTGCTTGTCGATCTCTTCGGAGGTGTACAGGCCGCCGTTCATGATCACGTTGGATGGCAGTGTGTAGCTAGGCACCACCCAATGGTCCCGACCGTTGTGCACGATGCGACGGATCGCCTTCGAGTTGACCTTGGTGAACATATTGGCCAGGATCCGGCCACCATCGGTCTTATTGACCCGCAGAACGACGTTGCTCATGCTGCCTCCTGTGCCCAAGGCCCTTCGGCCCTGGCGCGCATTTTCTTCTCGGTTGCCCTTGCCCGATCAACGATGCGTGGGACCACTGGGTCACCGCTATCATCAACCAGCACGGAAATCTGGGTGCACTTGCAGTTGATCGAGTTGCCGCCCTGGCTGTACCATTCCCTAACTTCCTCGGATGTGTAGAGGTGTGCGTGGCGCTCGGCATGACTTCTGCGGGTGGTCGGCGAAAGGGCCGAGTAGTGCATAAGCTTGAACGTCAGGTTCAGGGTCTCTACCGCATCGTCATGTTCGTCCCAACGGGCGCGGCGCAGGGCGGTAGTCACCTCGGTACGGGCAATGCGGCGAGCCTTGTAGGCTTCCATGTCGGTGACGCGAGCGATGTCCTTCGCGATCTCTCGTGGGTTGCGGCCTCGGGCTACGCCGTCAGTGAGGATGCGACCGAAGTCGGCCTTGACTGTCGAGCTGAAACTTTGCATCTCCTCGTACTCGCGGGCCGCAATCAGAGCGATGCGGTTGCGGTACGCCGGACGGCTGATCAGCTCAGCGGCGGTGGTGCGGGCCGCCTGGTAAACTGGCGATTGGTTCTTGAGGTTGGCGTACTCTTGAGCGGTCCCGCGAGCGTAGCCAACGGAGACATATTGTTGGAAGAACCAAAGATTCTCTGGGCCACCCTCCAACAATATCGAGTCTACAGTTGCGCCCGCGCCACTAAGGATCGCGCTCATGGTGCCTGGGTTCAGACGGAAAGCGTACTTGGCGTTAACCGAGAGATCAGCCGGGATCCTGTTCAGGCCGTCAATATAGGCCTTCTTGCACTTGCGCAGACGGGCAGAAAAATCGCCCATGGCCTTGCGCTCAAGTGCATCGACCCCAGTAGGGTCGGCAGGACGGGTGGGCAGGATCGCTGGCTTAGGCATCAGGATCATCTCCCGGCGGCACTGCGTCAGGGTCATCCTGATTCTCTTCGTCGTCCTCTTCGTCCTCGCCCAAAGGCTCCTGGTCTGGGTCGATCATATCTTCCATACCGACAGCCCCCAAGATCTGCTCGCGAGCGAAGATCTCGACGCCCATGCCGCTAGCCGTTGCTGCCGAGTTGATCTCGGACATTTTCTTGGCGTTATCGAGCTTGCCGCCGAATGTGTCTTCGGTCAACTCGTCCCAGATCACGGTGAACTCAGGGGTCTGATCGATGAGGCGCAGTGTCATCAGGTGACTGAAGAAATCGTGGATCTCAAACGACAGCTCGTTGACGCGGCGGCCCTGGCAACGGCGGTTCATGTAGGCTTCGTCCTCGGTCGAGGCACGCTCGCCGGTCTGGTTGCCTACCAGGATCTTCGATGGGATATCGACGCCAGCAGAGATCGTCTGCAGGTTGATGTTGTAGATCGGTTCCGGGTTCGGGACGTTGGCGACCATCGGGGTGACGGTAGCGCCCTGGGTCACGAACAGGATGTCGTTACCCTGGTTGATGTCACGGGCTGCGTCGTTGAACTTCTCTTGCAGTTCGTCAATACCAACGCCGTACATCGCTGCCAGGTTGCGCAGATCGACGGTGCCGTCAAAGTTGACGTTCATCGACCGAGCAGAGTTCTTGGCGATAGACTCGCCGCTGCCGCCCTCGGTTTTTTCGAGGTTGACAAAGTTGTTGAAGACAGGCTCCAGGAAACCAATGGCGTCAGCCTTCCAATCGCCCAGGACGAAGACCCGGTCGGAGTGGATGGTGACGTTGCGGGCTGGTTGGCCTGCCAGGGCTGGCTCGCGGTATTGCCACAGGCGAACCTTGCCGTAGTCAGGGGAGGTCGAGTCGGTGTTAAACTCGAATGGTACGATAGAACCGGCCCAGGCCACGATGATCTCTTGCAGACCACGGCCACGCTGCACTGGCTCTTCCATCAAGCGGCTGTCGCGCACTCGGAGGATCAAGGCCGAATAACGACCAACCAGACGACGGCGATCGGCGTCAGCAAAGGCACGCCACAGACGACCCTGACGCAGGATTGGCTTGAGCGAGGCTTCCCAAGTGGTTGGCTCGCGATCTTTCTCTTTCTTCTCGCCCTCGATCAACTCGGGGTGGGTGCCCCAGCAACGGCCATACAGCTTGTTGACCGCACCGGCAGAGATCCCGCCCCGCGAATAGAGTTTGTAAAAGTCGACGAAGTCAAGCTCTGCCTTCCAGCCATATTCGCACCAAGCAGCGGCCCGCTTGGAGTCCAGCCCTGGGGCCAGCGATCCTGTACCGAACGTCGGGTTCATCAGAGCCATACGCGAACGGGCCAACCGATAATCGGCCACCGCGTGATTGACTGCCATCTGCAGCTGATTGGTCATCCGGCAATCCCCGTCTTGATGATGACACCGGACTTGCCGGACTCGCGGACCACTTCAACCGTGGACTGGTTTGGGTCGCGCCACACTAGGGTGCCCTCAGCGCCTGCCGATTGGACCATTTGGTCACGGGCGCAGGTCAGGCAGCGAGCCCGAACCAACGCCTTCTGGCCGGTGGCCAGGGCAGTCACTAGAAACAGGCCGCTCATCGAGCACCCCCGCCTTTCAGCAAGATACCCATCGCGGTCGGCACAGCGAGCTTGTTGAACGCCCCGCTGGCCGCGTCGATCTGGTCTTTGTACTTGCTGCCTGGGAATTTCTTCATCTCGTCGAGGAACTCTTTGTTCCAGTCGCCCTTGAGGAGCCGCACGTTGCCCGCCGATACCTGCACAGCCAAAGGCTCGGCCCGGAAGACTTTGTCCCCTGTGGGGCGCTCTGCGAAACAGGAGAATCCTACCAGCGTCTTGCTGATTGTGGACTCAGCGGACTCTTTGCCGCCCGACCCTGGCTCTTGCTCGATCCAGATGTGCGTGTATATGCCGTCGATCTCGGCTGTCTGCCGGATGTTGGCTTCGCGTTTGACCGAGGACCACTGCCCACGGACAACGTCGAGGATGTAGTAGATGCCGTCTTCGCCCCAACCCATGAGGACGCCAGCGGTATAGGCGCCAGCACCTTGGGTTCCGGCCTTATCCCAGTAGCGGATGACCTTGATCATCCGAGGGTGGGCGTGGACGATCTGGGCTTTCTCCCAGTCACCGAAGAATTGGCCGCCGCGTGGCACTGGCCGCTGTTGGTACTGGGAGTCGAACACGTAGCGGTTGGTCAGGGCCATTGCCTTGAGGACCTCGACGCTGTGCTTGTCTTCCCAGAGGGCGCACTCGTTCGGGCCGTCCTCGTTGACCAGGGCCGGGAGGACCCGATGCTTCCACTTGATATCAGTGTCGGCGAGCAGCTCAGCCGTAAAGTCGTCTTCCCCGATCCGCTGCATAACGCAGATGACCGGGGTGCGGGGGCTGTTGCGGCGGGATTTGATGGTCGACTGCCAGCGGTCGTTGACTGCCTTGCGTTTGGCGTCATGGCGGGCGTCGTCTGGCTTGAGCGGATCATCGATCAGGATGCAACCCGAGAACTTGAACTCCCCGGTGTGGCGGTTCCACTCATCTAGGCGGCCAGCACCAAAACCCGTGACCGAGCCACCGGCCTGGGCTGCCATAAAAGTACCGCCCTCTTGGGTGGCCCATGCGTGCTTGCTGTCCTTGGTGTCGCGGGTCTTGAACCCAGGCCACAGCTGCTGGAACTCGGCTGACTTGAGCACAGTGCGGATGGCGTCGGAGTTTTCCAGCGCCAGGGGCAGGCCATAGGACAGGTGGATAAACTCACAGCGACGGTTACGGACATAGCACCACAGAGGGAACATCAGCACGATGACCTCTGTCTTGCCGTAGCGCGGTGGCATGTTGCAGATATAGCCTTCGTACTCACCCGAGTGGACCTTCATGAGGTCGCGGCAGATCACGTAGTGATGGCGGTTGAAGACGAATTTGGTGCCCTTGCGGGCCTTGAAGAAGTAGCGGACGAAGAACGCGAAATCGTCCTCGCACCGTTGACGAATATGGGCGATCAGCTGGTCGGGACTAATCTCGGACGCAAGCGATAGCTTCGGCGCTTCTCTCGAAACGGCCTGGGCCAACGGCTTAACGGCGAGGTTAGTAGTTCTCATCGAGCTTCGAGTTCAAGAGTTGGCGCTGTTCGTCGGTGAGGTTGGTGACCTGGACGTTGACCGTCGCACCTTCCTCTTTGTAGTGGCCGGAGATCTTCGCCAAGTCGCGTAGGCAACCGACAGCCTCGGATGAGTGGAACTTCTTGGCGGAGTAGGAGGCACCGTCACTAGTGACCATCGGCACGGACTCTTCGCCCAGGAGCTTGCCCAGCAGGACCAGATACTGGGTTTCGATAAACCCGGCGTCGATCAGCGAGTAGTGCTCTTTCTGCTGGTTGAGGTACTGGATGAACGCGGCTACCAGGGGGTCACGCAGCCAACGACGGCCAGTGGCCGTCTGGATCTCTGCGGATTTGGAAGCTTCGATATAGCTGCCGGTCTGGATAAACTCAAGGGCGAAGGCCCGCTTATCTTGCGGCAGATCGAGGAAGCCGTTCTGCCGTTGCTCGTCCAAGTAGAGCCTTTGCTCTTCGGCTGTCATCCCGTAGCTGTTCGAGGCGCTTGCCATAGTGAAATCTCCTTAGGCGACCGTCGAGGATGGCTTGGCGGACAGAGAGGATCGCAGTATTGCAGGCGTCTCTTGCTCGGAGCGCTGGCATCGGGGCGTCGAGGAACGGGTCGTAGCCAGGCTCACCGTAGGGGATCCGGTGCGGGTCGCAGTCTGCAAAGAGCCTTGGGTCATGTTGGTACGTTCTCATTTCGTCCTCCCGATGTTCTTCGGGTATGTGAGAATTGTACCACGGGCAAGCCTCGGTGTCAAGTTTTTGACGCATTCCTGCGGGCAACAACGTCAAGCCTTTGACGTATGTCTTGCGATGGACGGTATATTGTGTCCAACCCCGGAACGTGGTCTAATGGGCCTCCACCAACAGAGGAGACGCCCCATGTCGCACACCGTCAATATCGCAACCGGCCTGGCTATCGAGGTCGCCCGCTCCCTGACCCGCGCCAATGTTCCGTTCACTATGATCTATCGGGGTGTCTTCGAGCAGACGTCCATCACCTGCGACCACCAACTCACCCTCGACAGCACCGTTGAACTGGTATCTTCGCGCCTGGGCCTCGATCCGAAGTCCCGCTTGCGGGTCGCCCTCGACCCTGAAACCCCGCGCATCGATTCTGGGATGGCGGACGCATTTGCCACGGTCCGTAACCTGGACCCCGACGATCAGTAACCCGACGAGCGGTATTGGATAGGGGTTGCACAGACCCCCTTCCTATGGTACAATAAACATATCGGGGCAATCGCCGCCCCGGCCAACCAACAGAGGATACACAAAATGGCACTGCGCATCGACCACCTCAACAAAAAATTCGCGGCCCTCGGCATCGTCTTGGTGCGCGGTGAGGAAGAAGGCTTCGAAATGAACGAGCTGGAAACCGGCGACCTGATCGACGTCGTGGAAGGCGTGGACAAAATCAACGACCTGACCGAGGCCGAGTGGATGGCCATCGCAGACCAGATGGTCCTCAGCATGATGGAGACCCGCCAGGAAGAAGACAACGAGGACGACCTCGAAGAAGAGGAAACCGGCAAGATGTCCGAAACCCTCAGCAAGTATCGGGCAGTCTACGCTAAGACCACCTCGTACAACGGCAACCACAGCCTTGACAACGGCGACGAAGTTGCGGCCCTGCTGCGCGGCATGAGCCCAAGCGACACCTGCGCCCTGGCAGATAAGGTGATGGGTGAGGCAGAGTTCCACCACTGGGAGAAGTGGCAGCACCTCAACCCAGGCAGCCGCCGCATGAACGCAGGCAACCGCATCCGGGGCGCGGTCAAGCGCGGCGACCTGACCATCGAGCAACTGCAGGATCTGGTGGCTGGCAAGGATCTGATCGACGACGAGGCGGCAGTATGACCTCGATCAACTGGAAAGGGGATGGCCGCAAGGTCATCCGCCCACCGGCCTCGGCCCTGGGTATCAGGCCTTCGGTCCTGCGCCTTGGGGTTGCCCGGATGTTGGCCAAGAGCTTTGAGGAAACCGGAGAATCCTATCACAGCCCGATAGGGTCCACCCTCTGGGCGGTCCTCGACTATTGCAAGTCTCACGGTATCCCGCACGAGCTGACTATCGCATGGTGTGAGAGCGGGTCCGTGATGGGCTACAACGTCCGCCGCCTGTCACCCTTCTACTCCTGAGGATTTCCACGTGAAACACTACCAGACCTGCACCAACCCACATAGTCTGACCAAACTCAACCTGGACGCGGTATCCCATATCCTGCAGTGCGACTGCTGCGGGGCCTACGTAGAGGTTCCTACGCCGCCTGATCCTGCGCCGGTTTTCCTTGATTTCTCGCACCTTGAGCGTCGGGTCATGGACCACTACGGCGAAGAACCTCCGTCCCTCGGTGATGTCTACACGGGCCGCCTCAGGAAGCCCAGGCCCGAGTGATGGTCCGGCCTTTGTTTAACGCACCCGCGCCCGTGAGCTTGCACAGTTGCGGGCGATGCCGTTCGTCGTCTAGTTTCAAAGGGGGTTGTGTGCACGGCCTCCCTATGGTACAATAAACATATGGAGGGGATAGGCCCCACCGAGCCGGAGATTTCGACATGAACGCAGCCCAGATCAAAGCCCGCATCGCCACCCTGGAGCACATGTACGACGCAATGACTTCGAAAGCCACCCTGGCCGACAAAGCCGCTCTCCGCGCTAAAATCCGCGCCCTGCAAGCCCAGATCTAAGGACGAATTGCTATGTTCTTCGCTCGCTTCTACCGCACCGATGCCACCAATGGGGAGCCGACCGTCGAGGTCGACTTCTGCATTGTGCCCTATGCCGACGTGCAACAGCAGCACGACTACGTGGTCAAGGTCGCGGTGTTCCGCCCTGAGGCCTATTTCTACCGCATCTTCGAGGGCCCTCACCTGCGCGGTGGGGTTGCCGTCAGTCTCCTACATCAACTCAAGGTTTGATCATGCCCAGCCCAAAGCACGGGATCTATATCAACTCCGGCAAGCCTAAGACCTATAGCATCTGGCTTGACGGCAAGCACCACGCTCGCTATGCTACGCCGGAAACCGCCCGCCACGCCTGGAAAGAGATCGTCGGGGAGCCCTACGTTCGTCAAAGGTACGGCCTAGAGCGCTGGCGGGCCAGCCGGCCCAAATATCACTAGGCCAGGGTGGGGGATTGTTGGCCACCCCAGGGCGCTCTGCCGCCCATCTCCTGTTTGTTTCGTGCACTATCGTGGTGCGTTCGCCCAATGGGGAGGATTGTTCCTTGTGGGTCGCCTTTGGTGTCGACGGAGGCCCACGAAAGGATCCTCCCCGCTGTTGAGTTTCAATTAGACGACGCGGGCTCTCGGGCAGTCGGGCGCAAACACCAATCGGCGGTGGTCCGGGTTCTATGTCCACCCCGAATATGACCAGAGGCCGCGTCGTCCGGGGCCTGTAGCGCTGCGGGACGCCCGGTCCGTACCCCGCGAATAGAGCCGCCCCCGGACACCCCTCCCCCCTCCCCCGCCCAGCCGGTGGCCTTGAGCGCGCCCCAGAGGCGTGGCCGAGCCGGTGTCCGGTGGGGGGTGGGGGATCCTCTCTCCTTCTCTCTCAGAGAACCCGGACCACCCGGACCACCCGGACCAGGCCCCGGAGGACGCGGCCTCTGGCCGGTCCATACTGTAAGGGCCAGCCCGGACCACCCGGACCACGGCGGAACGTGTGCTTGGTGTTTGCCCTACTCTCTTAAGTACTTGTGCCTAACTGCCCTGTGTGGTACAATAGAGGTTCTCGGGCCAACGCCCGCCGCAATCCAGTGAGGCGCACCATGAAAACGTTCTACCGTGTTCTGACCTACATCGCCTCAGCGGCGCTCGTGGTCCCTTTTGCCTTCGCCATAATCCAGCAATTCTAACCCTGTCGCCGGGAGAACCGCCATGTCACGTTGCCGCGTCACTAACATCCAGGTCTATTCTGATTTTGCAGACGAGATTGCCAAGGCCCTCGGTCTCGATCTCAGCACCCGCAAGCACGTGATGCTCGCCACCAAACTGCGGGCTTTCGTCAAAGCTCAGACGCCTGAGGTCGAGCCGCGCCCTGATCTTGCTTATATCGTCGAGAACCAAGGAAACTGCCCGGGTCGTGTCATGGCCGTGGCCGCAAATCAAGTGTTGGCTGATCAGCTCGTTGCGATGACCCATGACGAGTCTGGGTGGATCGCCCGCAAGATCGTCTATGATGACACCCCTATGGCCCGGTTCTTGGCCGAAAACCCGGACTTCCGCAAGTGAGCGTAAACCAAAACCGCCGCAACAAACCAACAGGAGAATCACAATGAGCGAAATCAAAAGTCTGCAGGACCGGCTCGACGCCGTCTACCACGAACGTAACCAACTGGCCATCGCCCTGGCTCGATTGGTGTTGGTCCATGACGACCTCAAATTCAGCGATTTGGCTGGCTACGGGTTCGACCCAGCCACTGGCCGTGCTGTGGTCTACGTGACCCTGCCGTCCGGCGCCCAGGTGTCGTGGCATATGAGCGACCGAATCACCCGAGACTGGCAGGTCAATGGCTGCACGTCTCTCCCAACTTTCAGCGGCGACTGGGACGGCACCTTTATCGGACGCGAAGAAAATTGGCCAACCAACCACATCCGCGCCAAGCCCCGCCCCAACCCGCTGTATGCGATCAAGGTCGCGGTTGATGTCATGGGCAGGGTCTATGCGAAAGGCTTGAGCGCTACAATTCCCGACGACGCGGCTACCAACACCACTAAATCCTATAGTGTCGACTGCGGCCCAGTAGGCGCCACTCACTACCGCGCCTGCACAGGCGGCAACCGTCGCTTCTATCGAAAAGTCGACGGTACTTGGCTGTACTTCCACAAGCACGACGAGTCCTGGCACCCGACCGACCTGAGCGCTGCCTACCTCGAAGACCACATCCAAGAGATCAAGACTCCGGCCATTGTTTTCGAAACCAAACTCGCGGACGATCTCGGGCAGACCCTCAAGGACACCAACCTCGGGCAGACCCTCAAGGACACTATCCTCGGCGTATCTTGGCTGGTCGACATCTCTGGTCGCAATACTGAGTATTTCGTGGGCGGCAACCAAGAAGTTTTTTGGCGCAACGGAGACTGTTGGGAACCGGCAGCAGCCTCGGCAGGCTGGATCCAAAAGAGCGGGGTATTGGCCGGTCTAGGTTCCATAACCCGCCCGAAATAACCAGCCGCTAGGCGGGGAGCCGTTGACACCGGGGCCCCGCCGTGTTATACTATAATCTCCAGTCGCCGGAGAACAATAATGACCACCAGAGTCCTCGTCATAGACCGCCTGGGCACAGACACCCAAGGCGCCCGCGTCACTTTCAGGTTCAAGAATAACCTTGCCTTCGGCTCGATGACCCTTAGAGGCCATATCGCCGCCGACACACCAACCGGCTATCGTCAGTCGCTGCCACGCGGGGCAGTCCTCGATAGCATCGAATGTGATGGCCCGATCTCCTTCTCGATCCAGGATCTCTGATATGGCCACTCCTCAGCGTCTCCCCGACGATATCGAGCAGCAGATCCGCCAGTGCGTGGCCAACGGCCTGGGCAAAAAAGAGACGGTCGAGTATTTGGGAATCTCCCGCTACGCCCTGCGCAAACTCACCAGTGCGATGCCCGACCTGCGCTGGATCTGCCGATCCCACACCCAAAGCCGCCTTGCCCTCTATGAGGCCATGCGCCGAGAGCCGAAATACCGCGAGCGGATCCTGCGAGCCAAGCAGGCCCAGCTGGACAACCTGCGCGTCCACGAGATCGACGGCGTGCGCGGCTCAATCGGCGAGCTATGCGAGCACTTCGGTGATCGGGTTGCCGTCTGCCACAATACCGTACGCGTCCGGGTCAATAAAGGCTGGGCGTTGCGTGATGCCTTGTTTCAACCGCCGTACCCAACAGAACCTTCGCCAGGACAATCATCATGACCCCAAGATCGCAAGGCGTACAGACCGTCACCGTGTTTCAGACCACTGACGGCAGGCATTTCGACTCCCAGCGCGAGGCCGACTCGCACCAGTTGGGGCTAAACCGCCGCAAGGCGATCAATGATCGGGTTCGCACCCTGATCGCGACCACCAAAGTCACCGACATCGAAATCGTCACCTGCTTTCTGTACCTGCACATCGAGAAGGTCCGCGATCTAGTTGACCACATGCGCGCCGCCGATCTGCTCAACGACAAATCACGGGAGATAGGCGAATGACTCTCCTCGAAGCCCTCACCGACTGGATGCGCGTCCAGTGCAATAAACACAATCTGGACCCAGATGGCCCAGACGCCTACGTCGTCGAGCAGGTCAACCAGATGACTCAGTGCGAGCTGCTTGAGCAGATCAGCGCGGCCCTGGAAGAGGCAGGCATCGACCTCAGCCCAAAGCCAGCAGTAGGTCCGACCTGCACCAAATGCGACGGAACTGGCTACGCCTACGAGGACGGTATGCCGGTCGAGGGTTCGTGCAGGACTTGTGGCGGCCTGGGGGAAACCAAATGACTAAGCGCGACGGGAACCACGGGGGTCAATTATGCGGGGAGCCGCAAGTGCTGGGCTACAGCGTCAAGGGCAATCGCTACGCCATTCGGCTGACCAAGGGCGAACTACTAGAACTATCCGAAAACTATACCGACCCCGTGTTGGTCGAGTTGGTAGACCGCACCCACGTCACCCGGCTACAGGCTGAGGTGGGCCGCCTCGATCGAGAATCCCAGAATCTGAGCAATCAACTCGGTGCATGTGACCGAGAGCGCAGGGCCTTTAGGGACGAACTCGAATCAGTCAACGCCATGGTATCGATGCTAGAGAGCGGCGAGTGGGCAGAGCACGCCGGGAAAGGACCAATAGCCAAGAAGATGGAAGCGGCCATCACCTCGTTGGTTAACGAGTCAGCCGAGAAGTACGCCCTTGAAGATCAGGTCAAGGGCCTGCAAGAATTGATGGCTGAGAGGCTCAAACCTTGACCTTCGAGGACCTCCCGGCCTTCTTCAAAGAGCGCATCGCCCTGAGTCCCTCGGGGTGCTGGCTTTGGCAGGGAGAGATAAACCGCAACGGGTACGGCACTTTTCTGATTCGCCCGCAACCCGGAATCAGAAAGCGCAAGATGGTCCACATCGAGGTCTATGTGCTGGTCAAGGGTGAGTATGACCGCAAGCTGCTCCTTGACCACACCTGCCGCACCCGCAACTGCTGCCATCCGAAGCACCTAGAGCCGGTGACCGTCCGGGTCAACACCCTGCGCGGCGAGGCGCCCCTATTCAAAAAGAAAGAGGAGTACCCGATCTATGAGTGACATAGAAAAAGCCCCCAAGGCTCCAGGACTCGTCCTTTACGACGCCGAAGGGCGCGAGTACGGCCCGGACGAACTGCGTTTGCTACACATGGCTGGGTCTCCCGGCTTGTTTGATGTGCTCCATGAGCGGTTCGAACAGATCACCGTGCATGGACACCTTCGCGACGGGGACCGGGTCTACCACCGGGACCACGAATTGGCGCTTGCCGCCATTGCCTACATCAAGCCGTCGAGCCACGAGACAAGCCGTTGGAATTTCTGGCCGTGGCCGGTTTCGACATTCAAGCCCAAAACCGACGGTACTCCTCTCGAAAACTATCGCAAGAACTTGGTCAAGGGCATCGCACTCGCCCTGGCTGAGTTGGAGCGCCTCGACGAAATTCTCAACCGGAAGACACCGCAATGAGCAAACTGCAGGTACTCTACGCATCGCAGGCCGTTACCGAATACATGGCCTCGGTCCACCCAGACGACAAATTCAGCGGCACCCTGGTCCGTTTGTGGGACCACCCGAAGCAGCACCGTTCGGCTATGCTGGTGCTGCCCACTATGCCGGATTTCACACAGGATCTGGTCATCGACAGCCTGCCGACAATCGGGCAAGTCCACGTGGCCCCTACCTACGTGCAGCTCGACACCGGCACTGATCGCAACTCGATGTTCCTCACCCAAGACGACGATATGGTCCGGGTCAGTGAGCCAAGTCATGCCATCGCCATCGCCATGCACTTGCTGGCCTGGGCCTACGCCGAACAACAACCGAAAACCAAACAGGAAGAAGTCTAATGGCACTCGCAGTTATCGTTGACACCGAAGCAACCGACAAAGACCCAAAGACCTCCCAGGTCATTGAGCTGGCCGAATACCGGATCTCGCAGACCCCTCGGCAGTTTGCCAACGCCGAACTCCCCTTCCTGATCAGCGATTCGATGAGCGCCAGGCCTAGCAATTGGCTGTTTGGCCATACCATCCCAATCAAGTTCGGCGCTTTGGCCGCGCACCACATCCTACCCGAGGAACTCGAAGGCCAGCCGCTGTTCGATGGCTATGCGATGCCCCCGCACTGCGACTACATCATCGGCCACAACATCGACTTCGATGCCGAATTGATCAAGCTGGATCAGGCCGTCCGTCGAATTTGCACGCTGGCCTTGGCTCGCTTCCTGATTCCGGAATGCGACGCCCACAACCAGTCGGCTTTGTTGTACTATATCGGTGCTGCCCAGGACGGCATCGTTGATCAGAAGACCGGTTTGGCCTGGGCACGAGATCGTTTGAAGAACGCCCACCGGGCGTCGGATGATGTCGAGAACTGTGCGATCCTGCTACGTGTCCTCCTGCGCTTGATGGAGAAGGTGGCCCCAAGCGCGCTGGATTCGTGGGAGGACGTATGGCTGTTCTCCGAAGAGGCTCGCATCCCACGGGTGATGGGCTTCGGTAAACACAAGGGTGAGCCAGTCGAAAGCGTGCCAATGGGCTACGTCAAGTGGTATCTCGGCACTCCGGACCAGGACCCGATGCTGCTCAAAGCGTGGCGCCGTGCTGGGCTGATTCGCTAATGAGAACCGATCCTAGGAAGGCTTGCGCCAACCGGGAGGAGCGCCTGTTATGGGCGCTCGTACACGACGGCATCGCTCACCCGTTGATGGCCTTGACGCTATTTAGCGGTTGGGCGGTGCGGTTCCATGACTGGACCAGTGCCCGTGCCTGGCCCAGGCCGTCTAAGCCCGGATTCAAAACTCTGCTGCTGGCCACTGCATCGTTCGGTGAGGTCACTGGCGTCAGCGATCATTTGCGCCTCAACAAGGTGCCTTTCGTGGTCTCTGCCATCCCGGACCCTGACGGCACCGGGGCGATGTGGTACGAAATCTCAACGCTGAATCTTGCATCATGACTGCGCGGCCCGCCTGGACTTATGAGGTCCGTGTGGATCGCGTGCGACACCGAAGAGGGTACTACTTTGACGAGTATGCCCTCGTTCGCAATGACACGAAAGTGGTCGCCCGCAACATTGATCGCATCGAGCTGGCCCGAGTGCAGCAGCGCTTCGAAGCCTGGGCTCTACAACCTTGGAGATGAGTATGGCAAAGAATCAACCGCTCCTCAAAAACCCCCGGATGCCACCCAAGCCGCCCCGGATGCCGAGAAATCCGGTAATCATAAACCCCAAGAAACGAAAGTCACCATCAATCAAAGCCAGTGTGTTGTGTGACGGCGGCCCACTCCACAGCAAGCGCATGACGGTCCTGGCTTTGGAGCCGACCATGGTGTTCACCCTCAGGGGGCAGCGGGGCCGGTACATCCCGTCAGGGCGCTATGTGCCTACCACAGGCAAGCACCACACCTTGAAGGCAAGTCTCTTCTCTTGGGAGGCCGTCAATGGCTAGCACTGATCGCTACTGGACGACCAACCTCAAGATGCGCCGCACTGAGCGCATCACTCGGGGGCCAGCCTACAACGCAACGGCCCGATTCAAAAACTACCGAAGCGAGTTTAAGAAGGAGCTGTGGCTTGAGGACCACCAAGTCTTCCGCAACGAGCGCGATGCAGCTATCGCGCTCACAGCGGCACTGACTGCCATGGCCAAAAAGCGCACTGACGAGATTTCGGTCCTGCTGACCAGGATTGAGGCCTTGATCCACTCGCATGACATCGCCGACTGCCCATATCTTGCGCCCGTGCGCACCCCGTGATAGAATAGCACCCTAGACCAACAGGAGTCACCATGAGCTATAAAGACGGCTACAAGACGGAACTCGCCACCCAGACCCAGGCAGCCCCAGCGGGCAGCATGGCCCCTCTGACCTCCACCCAGGACGGCGGCAAATGGCACCACGGCATCGGCGCTGCCGAGCTGTCCGCCCTCAGTAAGATCTCTACCGAAGTGGCCGACATCTTCGAGAAGGGCGTGCGTGATCACGTCCGGATGCAAATCGGCATCGGTCGCCTGCTCAATGAGGCCCGTGTGCTGATCCCCGGCGACCTGCAGTTCGGGCAGTGGCGCGCAGCCAACACCCCGATCAACTCGAAGACCACCGCCAACAAGCTCATGAACCTCGCCAAGCAAGTGGGCGACGGTCGCATCACCCAGCAGATGGTCGACGGCCTGCACCTGAGCAACCTCAAGGAGCTGCTGACCGCCCCCGATAGCGTGCTGGGTGAAGTCACCGCCAAGCTCGAAGCGGGTGAGACTCTGCGCCGCGACGACATCCGCGAACTCAAGGCCGCCGAGAATACCCCAGGGACGGCCCCGGACGGGTCTCCGGGCGCCACGACGATGCTCGACGACCTGCGGGCCACCGACGAGGACGACGCCCCGGAGAAGGCGCCCGGAGAGGCTCCGAAGGCCGCCCCACAGACCCCCCAGGCTAAGGGCCCATCGAGCCCAGCAGGCCCGCCACGAGTGACCCCGGCCAGTCAGATCCCGTCCATCCTGTCGATGACGCTGATCGAGCGCGTACGCCGCCTGGACCCGGACCGCCCCCCATACGACGGCTGCAAGCCAGAAGAGTGGGCTTGGTTGGTGATGGGCCTCGACCCGAACCCGGCCTACTACCCAGGCACCCACGTCATTGAGATCCTGGGCGTCGAGTACGGCGACCTGATCGAGGGTAGTGGCGCCCACGACACCGACCGCCTGCAACACACACTGCAACGGGCTGAGAAGATCACCCGCGAGCTGTGCGAATCTGAAATGTGACACCCAGGGGCCTGCACTCCGTGGGCCCCACCACTCCTGTCGCCGGAGATACTATGCAACCAAGTTCAGAGCTAAGCATGCTGGCCAAGACCCCGAGGCTGGGTGAGCCTCGCACTGTCTATGTGTGGGGCTACCCCGGTGGGAGCTTGATGATCTGCATCTTGACCCCAAGGACCTCGCTAAAGGCGCCGCTGTCCGCGAGCCAGGCAAGAACCCTGCGCGATCACCTCAACAGCCTAGACCTAGGGGCATCAGAATGACCACTATCGAACTTCCGCTGTCCCGCAACTACGTCCGGGATTGGGGCCTCACTGAGGCCGTCCGTGAGATCCTGCAGAACGCCCTTGACTCGCCCTCACCGATGGAGTACGCCTTTGTCGGCGATACCCTGACCATCGGCAACCGCGACGTCACCCTCGACCCCAAGACCCTGATCTTGGGCACCTCCACCAAAGACGATGACGAGTCGAAAATCGGCCAGTTCGGCGAGGGCTACAAGATCGCTCTGTTGGTGCTGGCCCGCGAAGGCATCCCGGTCACTGTTCGCAACGGCGACTACGACTGGATCCCATCGTTTCGTCACAGCGACGTCTACGGCGACGAGGTGCTGTGCATCGACATGTTCCCGATAGACTCGGGGCACATCGACCGCTTAGAGTTCCGGCTGACCGGCCTGACCAACAACGATTCGAACGCGATCTACGAGAGCTGCCTACATATGCAGCCCGTGATGGATGATGCCATCGAGACGCCCAGGGGCCGGATCCTGCCAAGCAAGCCCAACCGGCTCTATGTCAGCGGTCTGTTCGTCTGCGAGACCGACTTGAACTACGGCTATGACATGAAACCCGAGTTCTTGCGGCTCGACCGCGACCGCAAATCCGTCGATACCTTCGATCTCAAGCAGCAGACCAAGGAGATGTGGTTCTCCACCCAGGACTGGGATCGGATCGCTGAGATGATGGACGAGAGGGAACCGGACCTCGATTACGCCGAGTATGGCTGCCCGGAGTTGGTCAAGGAGGCGTGCTATCAGCGGTTCATCAAGAAGCACCCAGGTGCGGTCATTGCCAACACCCACAAAGAGCGCGAGGCCCTGGTCAATAAGGGCCTGACCACCGTGGTCCAGACCGGCAGCAGCGGCTACTACCACGCCGTCTCTACGTCGGGCGGCTACAAGCAGTCGGTGGGGGCCAAGATCCGCATCGCTCCGCCACATGAGTGGCTCACAGCCTGGGCTGAGCGCAATCAGCGCATGATGAGCCTGCCGCTGCGCCAAGAGTTCAAACGCGTCATCAAAGAAGCCGAAGGCTGGAGGATCAAGCCATGACTCGCAACGCCTTTCTCGAACGCTGTCTCGAAATCTCCCGCAACAACATGCACCTGCGCCAGGGCTTGGCTGCAGCTGCAGTCGAACTGGGTCGGATGACCAAGGCCGTCAACCGCATGATGCTCGTCGCCCTGACTGGTTGGGGCCTGGCCATTGCTTTGCTGATCGGGTGGTGCCCATGACCACCACCTCAAAATGCCCAGCATGCGGCAAGCACCCAGGTGAGGCCAAGTACAGCGAACCCCACGGACTTTTCCTTCTGTTTTGCTGCCGCTACCAAGCGGGGGCCCCTACGGCAGAGGAGACCGAAAAGGTCTGGGATGGTCTGGTCAAATACAACGAGGACCGGAAATCAAGCCCGGCTCGATAGTCCCGCGTCCACGAGCCTCGGTTGATCCCGCCAGAGGCCCGTGGTACAATAACAGTTCTCGGGATTAACGGCCCCGATCCTGGTCCCCTATTTTGCACCGTTTGGAGAGACACCCAATGCGCAAGTTCCTGATTCTCGGCTCCGCCTTCGCCCACCTGTTGATGACTGCCGTCGCCGATGAGGCTGGCTCGCCATCCGGTGCGACTGCCACCGAAACCAACACTGACGGCACCAAAATCCGTCCGAACATGGAAAACTACCAGACCGCTAAGTCGGCTGGTGGCTCGTCCACCAAGATCTGCGGCGACGAAGTTTCGCTGGCCCTGCTGGGCGCCACCCTGGACGAGGCCTACAGCTTCGTGGCCACCGTCACCAACACTGCCGAGGCGGTGCTGCGTGAGAAGTACGGCACCAAAAACCCTGGCCAACAGCGCATGTTCCTGGGCAACCTGATTCGCGGCGCCTCGCAGTCCAAGGATGCCGAGAAGAAAGCCCGCGTTGAAGCGGCCTTCAAAGAAGCGCTGCCAGCCTTCCGCAATTCCATCGACGCCCGTTTGGCCGTGGCAGCCAAGGCTCGCCAGGAAGAGCTGGATCTGAAAGCCGCTGCCAAGCAGAAGATCAAGGACGACAAGGCCGCTCAAAAGAAACTGGACCAGGACAAGCGCGCCGCCGATGCCCTGGCCAAGAAGAAACAAGCCGATGACGCTAAGGCCAAGCCTCAAGCCTCCGGCACCGCTACCCCGGCTGCTGCCAAACCGGCGCAAGCCAAAGGCCCAGGCTCGCCGAGCCAGCCTCAGTAACCTCTGTTGGTAAGTCCCTTCGGGGGCTCCCTGAGGATCGGTGGCGAACACTAGGCTAGCTGGCCGGTGACCGATCCTCATCCCTATAGGGCCATCCTCACCGATGGCCCTATCTCTATCCGGAGTCAGATAAACTATGAACGCCCCCGCTTCGATATTCCCGGTCAACTGGATCGGCACCCCGATGGGCCACCAGATTGCTGGCGTCAACATGGCCCTTGAGAAGAACGAGTTTGCGTTCTTGTGGGAGCCGGGTGCTGGCAAGACCTATGGCTCTGTGCACGTAGCCAAAACTCGGTTCAAGATGGACCAAATCGACTTGGTGATCGTCCTGTGCCCGAACTCTATCAGGCAGGTTTGGCCCAAGGAGTTCGAGACCTGGGCGCCCGACATCAAGCACCGAGTGATCACGCCGTCCACCAAGGACAAACTCGTACGACCGCCGAGCGACACCCTAGAGGTGTTGGTGATCGCTATCGAGTCGCTATCGCAAGGCGGCACCTACAACAAGCTCATGGCCTACGTCAAGGGCCGCAAGGCTATGGTGATCTGTGACGAGTCGTCCCGGATCAAGAACCCGTCATCGATCCGCACCAAGAACGCCACCAACATTGCGTGGAGCGCTTGGTATCGGATGATCCTGACCGGCACCCCGGTGCTGCAAGGCCCGCACGACCTGTTCGGCCAGTTCCGGTTCCTCAATCCCCAGATCATCGGCATCACCAAATGGGCCGCGTTCAAGGCCAAATATTGCGTCATCGGTGGGTTCGAGAACCGGCAGATCGTTGGCCACGTCCAGGTTGATGACTTGGTCGCCAGGATCAAACCATACGCCCAGATGGTCAGGCTCGAAGACTGCATGGACATCCCGCACAAGATCTATCAGAAGATCCCGGTACAGCTGTCGGACGAGCAACGCGCCTTGATCCGTCAACTCAAGGACGAGGGTACCCTGATCGTCGAGAGTCTTGGGGTGGAACTTTATGTCGAGATGGCCCTTGAGCGGATGACACGCATCCAACAGATTGTTGGTGGCTCGATCCCGACCCTGGACCACGAGACCGGCAAGTACAAAACGATCCCGATGCAGGGGAAGATCCCCAAACTGGAAGCGTTGCTGGACTACGTAGAGAGCGGCGAGAATGACCACAAGTATCTGGTCTGGGCGCGGTTCACTCCCGAGCGAGATCGACTGGTCAAGGCGCTATCGGACATCTACGGAGCCAGTTCTGTAGTGCGGTTCGACGGCGAGGTCAATGAGGAGGATCGCAAGATCGCGGTCATCCGAATGCAGGAGGATCCGACTTGCCGGTTCTTCGTCGGCAACCAGACAGTGGCCGGTATCGGCCTGACCCTGACCGCCGCCAAGACTGCCCTCAACTACAGCAACACGTTCTCGGCTGAGGACCGGATCCAAATGGAGAACCGGAACCATCGTAAAGGGCAAACTGATCACTGCGTCTACGTCGACTTCGAAGCGATGGTCAAAGAAGACCGGATGATCACCAGGGCACTTGCCCTTAAGAAAGACCTTGCGGAGTACGTCAAGGCATCAATGAAGCGCGGCCAAGATGCCGATATGGAAGGTTACGAGTGAGAGACTACAAACGAGCAGCAGAGGTGGGCTTCGTCCAGGAGTCCAAAGAACGGCGGGCCAAGAATCGTGCTCATTCGGCCAACGTGCTGGCCGCCCACGGTATCGAGTATGAGACCCGCAACGGTGGCGCTCACCTGATCATCGCGCTACCAGACCGGACCATCGACTTCTGGCCTGGAACAGGTATGTTCACCGACCGCAAGGCCAAGAGGGACGGTCGTGGTGTGCAGAACCTCGTCAAGAAAATAGCTACGCTGATCGATAAATCAACGACGGCTAGCGACGAGCGGTAAATCAAGCTTGACAGACGGGCCGGTCCGTGGTATACTGGCCATTCTCCATCGGGCGGCGTGTCCGCCCTCCTTAATCGCCGAGGATCCAATGACACAACCATCTCAACCCGGCCAGCTCTCCGAAGCTGACGACCTCAATCCGCAAGAACCCGCCGATCAAAGCAAAATCTGGTACGACAAGTACAAAGACCTGTCCTACAAGGATCTGGCTCTGCGTATGAACGAACTCAAGCGGATCGCAGGCGACGCAGAGACCGCAATGAAGGCTGCTGCCGCCGAGTTCGATATCATCCGCCTGCGTGTGGTCCCAGAACGTTTCGCGAAAGACGGCATGACTTCTCTACGCCTGGAAGGTATCGGTCGTCTGGGCCTGACGTCCGACGCCTACTGCACCGTGATTCCGGGGCACAAGCCCGATCTCTTGGAGTGGCTCAAGTCCGACCCTGAGAACGCCCTGCTGGTCAAGGAAGACATCAACCCAAGCACCCTCAAGTCACTGGTCAAGTCCATGGCTGAGCGCCACAACGAACTGCAGGGCGAGGTCGACCTGGAAGCGGAACTCGCAGGCGTCGAGAAGTCTGAAGAGGACTTGACAGAGTTCGAACGTGTTGTCAAGTTCGTCAACTACACCCCATTCTTGCGAGCCAGCGTTACCAAAGGCTGACTTGCAGAACACCCCCGCGCCGTAAGGCGAAACTGAGAAATAAGGAATCAGAACGATGGCTGGTAAGAACGTAGTAGCAAAAGACGAAGACCAAGATCTGGCGATGTTCGGCGGTGATCGCCCCGATTACGTGACCGATAACGGTCGCGGATCGGAGGAGGTATCCTCCAATGATATGTCGCTCCCGCGACTGTCGATCATCCAGGATCTGTCGCCTCAACGCAAAAAGGACAAGCCCGAGTACATCGACGGCGCGACCGAAGGAATGGTCTTCAACACCGCAACCAACGAACTTTTCGATAAGCCAGTGATCTTCGTGCCGTGCTATATGCGTGCCGAATACGTGGCCTGGAAGGATCGCGACCAGGGCGGTGGTTTTGGGGGCGCGTTCGCTTCCGAAGCAGAAGCCGAAGAGTGGGTTAGCAGCCAAGAAAACTCGGCAGCCTGGGAGGTCAACTACACCAACCAGCACTTCGGTATCATGGTCATGCCTGGCCACACCCCTGCCGCCCCCAAACTGCAGGATGTCGTGATCTCGATGTCCCGTTCGCAGCTCAAGGTCTCCCGCAAGTGGAACACCATGATCCAACAGGCCGGGGGTGATCGCTTCTCCCACGCCTACAAGCTGTCCGTTGTCCAGGATCGCAGTGAGAAGGGCGAGTACTACAACTGGTCCGTCGTGATGCTGGGCTTTGTGCCGAAGGAGATCTTCGACCGCGCCGAGGCAGTTTATGAGGCTGTCAAGACCGGCACCCGTGACGTGTCCCGCAAGGACGAGGGCCGCGCTGAGCGTACCGACCCGAACGACATGTGATCCGACTGCAGTAGTTTGACCGGGGCTCGGCCAACGGGCCCCATTCCACAAGCCTCCAATCGCCGGAGAGACCATGAGCCAGCAACAATACGACAACAAACTTAGTGGCGCCCTGTTCAAAAACGACAAGACCAAGCCAAACCACCCCGATTATCGCGGCAGCATCGAAGACGATCAGGGCAACCAGTTTTGGGTCTCGGCCTGGATCAAGGATAGCCGCAACAAGGGCAAGTTCTTGTCTTTGGCGCTGACCCCGAAAGACGAAAATCGCACCGCCCAACGATCAACCAGCAGCTCAGACGCCGACGATTTCTTGTCCAGCCAGTCTGATAAGATCGCGTCCCACCGCCAGCGCCATGCCGACTCGAAGGGCGACATGCAAGGCGGCCCAGCTCGACCGAACACCCCGCCCCAACGCCCTGACTTCGACTCATTCGACGACGATATCCCGTTCTGATAACCGCCGCGAATTGAGACCGGCCCTTAGGGCCTTCGGAGCACAGCTTGAATATTTTCCAATTCCCAGTCCTAGGATCTGACTCAGAGACCACCGGCCTCGTCTACCCAAAAGACTATGCCTACTCGGTCTCGTTCGCCGCTCCCACAGGCGATACGTTGTTTGTTGACCTGCGCACCGACCGCCACCTAATCCCGGCCTTGCAGAAGGACATCAACAACTTCCGTGGCCGATTCGTGTTCCACAACGCCCAGTTCGACTGCAAGATGCTCAAGCAGGCCGGGATCATCGTGCCTCTGGAGAAGGTCGATTGCACCGTGGTGCGGGCCTGCCAGATCAACGAACATGAGGGTACGGTCTTTCCTTGGACCACATCCAGGGCCGGTAGCTACCAGCTCGACGATCTCGCCTGGAAGTACCTGAGGGAGCGCAAAGACGACCCTTGGCAGGAGCTGGCCGATATGTTCGGCGGCAAGCCAACCAAGGCCGCGCAGATCCTCAATATGATCCGTGCGCCGCGTGAGCTGCTGCGCCGCTACCAGGACAAGGACGCCCTGCTGGCCCTACGCCTGTGGATGTGGCAAGAAGATGAGATCAAGCGCCAAGGTCTGCAAGATATCATCGCGTTCGAGGCCAAGGTCTTTCCGGTCCTGGCCCGTCGTGCAATGGCGGGTATCCGCGTCGACCAAGTGGCTGCTGAGAAGGCCATCGACAAGCTCACTGTGGTGATTGACCAGGAGCAGGCGAAGTTTGAGAGCGAGATCGGGATCCCTGGATTCAACGTCAACTCGGCAGGTCAGGTCAAGAAGCTGTTCGACCCCAAACAAAACGAGCACGGCGACTGGGTATCGTCCCGCACTGGTTCGGTAGTAGGCAAGACCGAAAAAGGCGGGGCATCGATCAACGCCAAGATCCTGCACGCAATGACCGATCCGGTGGCCAAGTCCATCGTTGAGCTGCGCTCCCTGATCAAGACCCGCGACACCTTTCTGTCCGGGCATATTTTGGGGCATATGCACGGCGACCGGGTCTACCCGACGATCAACCAGTCGAAGGGCGAGGAGGGCGGCACTGGCACCGGGCGGTTGAGCTACCAAGACCCGGCGATGCAGCAGATCCCGAACCGGAACAAGACCGTGGCCGAGATCGTCAAGGAGTGCTTCTTGCCAGAGCACGGTCAGGTCTGGTTGTCGACCGACATGAACTCCTTCGAGGTCCGGGTCTTCGCCCACCTCGTGTCCCTCTACAACCCGGCACTCCTCAAGATCTATGAGGCCAACCCGGCGACCGACTTCCACCAATATGTGGCCGACTTGATGGGCGTGCCGCGCAACCCGGTCCGGGCCGGTCAGGCCAACGCCAAACAACTCAACCTCGCGATGATCTTCAACTCCGGCAAGGGCGCCATCGCCGAAGAAGTCGGCATGCCCTATACCTGGGAAGAGTTCGAGGCAGTCGAGTATGGCCAGCCCAAGACTATTCGCTACAAGAAAGCCGGGGCCCAGGCCGAGGCGATGATCGCCGAGTACCACCGCAACGTCCCTGGCGTGGCGACCCTCGCCCAGCGGGCCAAGGATATCAGCCTGAGCCGTGGCTACATCAAGACTTTCACGGGCCGCCGCCTGCGCTGCCCCAAAGGATACAAGTCGTACAAGCAATCTGGTCTGTTGATCCAAGCCACATCGGCTGACTTCAATAAGACTATGTGGATCGGGACCGAAGACCCACTAGCAGAGTTGGGCGGATCCTTGATCCTGAACACGCACGACTCGTTCGACGCCAGCGTCGATGATCCCGTGCAGGCCTATAAGGCCATGCAAGAAGTTGCTAGGGCGATGCCGTCTCGGGTACCACTACTACTGGACTTGAACGGTCATGGCGTGAACTGGTGGGACGCCATTCGGAAGGACAAAAAGTGAGAATCGACCTCGAAAAAATCAGGGAGATCGATGCGATTGAGGATCGCAACGAGAAGGTATACCAGGCGGCGATATACTACGCCAGCCAAGGTCTGCCCGTCATCCCCCTCAATGCCAACGAAAAGAAAGCGAACGACCGCACCCTCTATACTGGCCGCTGCTCTGCTCGGCCATCCAAGGTCAAGCAGTGGTTCGACCCACAACATGGCCCATACCGTGGCGGCAACATCGCCATTGGCTGCGGCGATTACCACGGCAAGGGTGGAGTCTTTGCCGTAGACGTCGACACCAAGTACGACGAGAAGTACGACGGCCACCCATGGGGGCCTCAGGCTTGGGATCTAGTCACCAAGGAGCATGGCGAGATCGTTGGGCCAGTGAGCCGCACCCCTAGTGGCGGCATCCACAAACTGACCGTTTGGCAGGACAACCTCGTCCCTAGCCAGAATCGCTTGGGTTTCGCCATCGACACCAGGGGCGGCCACGCGGGTAAGATCTCTAGCCATATCGTCGTATGGCCATCGACAGTCAACGGGGCCGGGTACGTCTGGGAAGAGGGTGGCGACATCCTCGAAAGCCCGGAGTGGTTGGTTGAAGCCATGGGCGTGTCCTGGAAAGCCAAGGCCCAGGGCACCGGGCGCGGCAACGAACAGATGGGTGAGGCCGACGTTGAGCAGCAAGTCAGTTTGGAGCGGGTCCAGCAGATGCTTGATTCGCTCGACCCCAACGATCTCGACTACAGCCAGTGGGTGAAGGTCGGGCAGGCGATCCACTCGCAACACGAGCAGGCAGGCCTGGATCTGTGGGAGGCATGGTCTCAGCGCGGTGATCGCTACGAGACCGGCGAATGCCACGCACGCTGGCCGGGTTTCAGTGCCCACGGCCCAGTTCGCATGGCGACCTTGATGTACTACGTCCAGACCTATGGCGACCCGAGCAAGGTCGAACCGGAGCAGGGCGGTGACGAGGAATCGTTTCTGGCCGACTGGCTAGAAGACTACAACAAGCGATTTGCCTTGGCGTTGATGGGCGAGCAGGTCAAGGTCATCCGCCGTGAGCAAGTAGACGACTCGATCCAGGTCCGCTACAAGGCCTACGCTATCGATGCGTTCCGGACCTTTATGTCCAACGACGTGATCTTGATCAAGGATGAGAAGGGCGCGCCAAAGCCAGTCCGCAAGGTTGATGTGTGGATGGCCAGCCCGAGTCGCCGGACCTTTGATGGCGTGATGATGCACCCAGGCAAAGCCAAAGTCGTAGAGGATCGCTTCGGCTATTCGTTCCTCAACACCTGGGCAGGGTTTGCCGTCCGCCCGGTCCACGGTGATTGGAGCTTGCTCAAGCTGCACATCCTCAACAACCTGTGCTCGGGCAACCGCGATCACTACGAGTGGTTGATGGACTGGATGGCCGACATGTTTCAGGAGCCGCACAACCCCAAAGGCTGCGCCGTGATTCTGGGCGGTAAGGAGGGCGCCGGTAAGGGTACCTTAGCCAACGCCTTGGCTCACGTGTTTGGGGTCCATGCCTCGATCATCTCCAACTCCAAGCACCTGACCTCGAACTTCAACGACATGGTGATGGACTCGGTCTTTATCTTCGCGGACGAAGTGATCTATGCGGGCAACAACGAGACCGCACAGATGCTCAAAGCCCTGGTCACCGAGAAGAAAGGCACCCGAGAGGCCAAGTTCGGGGCCAAGGAAAAGGTCGATCAGTTCGTCCACATGATGATGTCCACCAACAACGACTGGAAGGTTGCGGCTGGCCCGGACTCCCGCCGTTGGTTTATCCTGCAGGTCGGATCGGGGGTCGCAAACGAGGCCGACTATTTCGGGAACCTGGGCGACCAGATGGCCAATGGCGGATACGAAGCCATGCTGGCCGAGCTATTAGAGCGCCCGATCACCTCGAACCTACGATATGCCCCGGTCACCGACGAGTTGCTCAAGCAGCGCGCCCTTATGCAGGTCCAGAGCCACTACGACAGCCTACCCGGCTGGATGGCATACATCCTGGACACCGGGCGTCTTGGTGTTGAGGATCTTGAGAGCGATGAGGCCGACATGCTGGTCGACAGCGGCAGTGAGTGGCCGACCCTGGTCGACAAGGCAGCCCTATGGGAGTCCTATGCTGACTGGGCCCGCAAGTATAAGCCACGAGCACCGATTGTCTCCACCAACGTGTTCTACCCGAAACTGAAAACCCTGGGTTTTGAGGAGGGCAAGCGCGCACGTCGCGGTACAGCCCGAGTCAGGACCTTGATCGTTCCATCGTACGATGCTCTGGCCAAGATCGCACAGCAAGAAATGGCCATCCAACTCGCCGAAGTAGCAGAAGACCAACCAGAGGAAATGTGATATGTACCGCAAAGTGACTATGATTGTTGACCTGCAATTCGGATCAACCGGCAAAGGCCTGATTGCTGGCTACTGGGCCGAGCAGAATCACCCGGATGTGGTGATCAACTGCAACATGCCCAACGCCGGACACACCTACATCGACAGCAAAGGGCAGAAGATGATCTTCAAGGTCCTACCTAACGGTCTGGTCTCCCCAACCCTGCGCTATGTGATGATCGGCCCAGGCTCGGTGTTCAGCTTGGAACGCCTGCAAGAAGAGATCGACCTCGCTCAAGAGCTGGGCTATCTGCACGACGCTGAGTTGGTGATCCACCCTCAGGCTATGGTCCTGCGGGCGAGCCACAAAGAGTACGAGCAAACCGTGCTTTCCGGTATCAGCAGCACCATGCAAGGCTCGGCAGCGGCTGCAATCGAGAAGATGATGCGATCTTCCGAAGCCAACACCGCCGCTAAGGTGGCCCGTGACGGCGCGGACGAGGATGGCGCCCCGTTGCCTGAGTGGTTTGCTTCGGCTCTCAGCAACCAACACGAGTGGGAGTCGATCCTGCGCGGCGCGACCAAGATCCTGGCCGAGGGCAGCCAAGGCCACAGTCTCGGTATCAACGCCGGTTTCTACCCCTACTGCACCAGCCGTGATTGCAGCCCCGCCCGGTTCCTGTCCGACATGGGGATCCCGCTCGGTATGCTGGGCAAGGTCATCGGCACGGCCCGTACCTACCCGATTCGGGTCGGCAACACGCCGGATGGCTACAGCGGCGACCACTACCCTGACCAGCATGAGACCACGTTCGAAGAGATCGGTCAGCCCGACGAGTATACCACAGTGACCGGGCGCAAGCGTCGGATCTTTAGCTTCTCGATGCAGCAGATCCAGGAGGCAGCATTTTGGTGCTGCCCTGACGAGATCTTCTTGAACTTCGTCAACTACTTGGACGGCGGCGACGAGGTGACTCGCTTGACAAGCGAGATCCAGCAGGCTTTGGGGGTCCCTGTAACCTACTTCGGTACCGGCCCAGCCTTCGGCGACATCCTGCAAGATGTCCGCTTCGTCGGCGCCCGTCTGACCCAGAACAAGACGGCAGGCGATGTCGTGCTGGCTCAAGGCTTGGGGCACTGATATGGCCATCGACGTCAAGTACGATCTCCGCGAGATAACGACTGACGTCACCCAGTGGTGCGATGAGGTCTACCCGACTCGCACCCGTGATCATATGATCGCAAAGTTGCAGGAGGAGTTCGGCGAGCTGGCCGAACGCCCCCTGGACGCCTGGGAGATGGCCGACATCTTCATCATCATGCTGGATCTCAGCCAAGAGCTGGGCTTTGATATCGCAAAGGTCATCGCCCACAAGATGGACATCAACAAGAACCAACGCCAGTGGCAGGTTGGGCAGGACGGGATTCTCAAGCATGTTAAAACTACAGGACATACTGCGGGCGGGAACGATCAAGCGGTGGCATATTGTCAACGTAGCGAGGGAGCAGACGCTGGCCGAACACCAATACAACGTGGCGATATTGACCCAAGAGCTATCGAGGCGATGTGGCCATGCTCCCGCTGTGGGACTCAGACTATTAGCCTTGGCTCTTGTGCACGATGCCGGGGAGTGCAAGACCGGCGACATACCGACACCGGCCAAGAAACTCTTACGGCAGGAGCTGGGGAGGAGCCTGGACGAGGTCCTGGAGAGGTTTGATGTCGAGCCGACTGGTGGCCTACCAGACGAATACAAAAAGATTCTCAAATGCGCCGACTACCTGGACTCGATGCTGTTCCTTGGCGAGAACCAAGTAGGGCGCCATGCGGCGGCAGTGATGGCCGATATCATGCGATCCGCTATCGCCTACTTTTCGTCATGCGGCACGGTCGGTGATCATGCCGTCCAGTTGTTCCGCGAGTTGACGACCGAGGAGTACGAAATATGAGCGAGGCAAGGCTCTGGAAGACCACCAAAGCAGCCGTTGGTCATATCGGCCATTGGGACCGAATCGAGTCGCATGCGGTCAGCCAGGGGCGGCCTGACGTCAACGTCTGTATCGAGAGCGATGTTTTTGATCTCGAACTCAAAATCTACGATCCACGCAAGAACGGGTTCGTCCTCAGGGCCAACCAGAACGCCTGGATGATCAACCGCACCCGCAACGGCGGCAAGGTCTTTATCTTCGCTCGGTTTGATAGCACGACCGGGCCATACTATCTGCTGATCCCAGGCACACGAAGCCGGGCACTGATCCACGAGAGGAGTTTCGAAGCATGGCGAGCACAAGCGATCTGGGTGTGGGAAGGGACTCCGGACTGGGAGATCTTCCTCAATCTCGTGCGCGGCGAGATGGAAATCGGCAAGGCAAGCCCCAACTGAGCCTAGTCTTTGACTTCCACAAGGCCCTGGCCGGGGCCTGTCTTCCGCTCCTGGACGGCGCCAACAAGTATGGCCGTGGCGACTGGCAAAAGGGCATGCCCCAAGAAGAGATCATCGACAGCTTGCTGCGCCACGTAGCCAAGCTGCGCGGTGGCGAAATCATCGATCCGGATAGTGAGCAGGGGGCGACACATTGGGACGCTATCGTCTCCAACGCCTTGATGCTGAGCGAACTGCGCGATAATCCAGGCAAGAGCCCTGATACGGTCAGCGTCGATACTTCGATTGCTGGGTGGGGCGCCAAAGGCCTGGACCTTGACGGTTACTGCTTGGCCACTGGGTTCAATGCTGCCGGAGTCCACCGGACCTGCGACCCGGTGGACCCATGCTGTAATTGCCCGTCCTGCCGCTAGATACGACGAGGCCCGGATATCCGGGCCTTTGGCTGTCTGGGCTTTGGTTAGCCGCGCAGATAGACGATATCGCTGCTACTGCCGTCTGCCATCTGGCAGGTGACCCGGTAGGAGTTTTCGGTGGCAGCGGTGCACACCACAGAGCCGTTGCACGCCGAGATCATGTAAGACACCCCGTCGCTGATCAGGTAGGCGCAAGTTTCGTCACCGACTACTACGATAGTATCGAAATTGAACATGTTGCGATCCCCGTCTATGGGAGGCCGATTGCCTCTCTATATTGTTATTAGAACATCCTTGGGATATAGCCGTCAATATACCGCTCATCGGTCTGAGAGTTTATCGAACGGGAGGCCACGGGAGCGGCGCGGGGCGGGGATCGAGCGAATGTGCGGGCCGGATGTTCCACGGGCCGTCGCACACGTTCCACGGGCAGGACGCGGCACCCTCGCGGGGCCGCGTGGCTCCGTTCGGTCACTTCGGAGCGGCGGCACTCTCCGATATTGCCTTGACGGCGTCAGTCGATGACTTGGCCGTCTCGTTAGCACCCCTGGCGAGGTCGCCCTGGATACCCTGCAGCTGCCGGATGTCATCGTTCTTTTTCTCGATGACAGACCTCAGGTACTTCCTTTCTTCGTCCATCTCCTTCTGGTGCGCGACCTGGATCTGCACCACGGTCTTTTGGAAGTCGATGGCGGCCAATCCGAAGCCGGTGCTCAAGGCCATGGCCGTTGATATACCAAGGAGAACCCACTCCCCGTGATATAACCAGAAAGACCTGATTCTTGCTATTGGGTTTGGCATCACGCTCTACCTCGATTGAAAAACTCGTTGAGCCGGTCAGTTAGTTCCCGGTTCTGTTTGACCAGTTCGGTGTTTTGCTGGGTGATCTGGTCGTTCTGTTTCGTCAACCAATCCAGGCGCTCCAACACACGCTCGTGAGAGGACTTGATATCAGCGAACTCTCGGATCAGGCCATTGCGCTCTGTAGCCAGGGCGTCCGCTCGATCCTCGTTATCATCCGCTCGTTTGGTCTCGTCCCTGAGTCGATTCTCCAGTCTTGCGACATCCTCCGTCAAGGCCTTGACCATGGCGTTATCTCCCTTGCGGTTATTGAGATAGCGCTCCACGAAGAGGAACGCCACCACTATCGCACCGATGGCAGTACCCCAAACGCCCGTTGCGGTGGACGCTATCTCTGCTACCTGATTCGATTCCATACGTACCCCTAGGCCTGTTATGTCGGCGTTGATTGCACTATTCACTGTGCTGCTCGGGGGCTATTGCGCACCCCGTCATAGATGGCCTCGCAGGCTATTCCTGGAGTCCTGTACCGCTCAGCCTCTTTAGCGAGTTCTCCCTGCGCACGGTCAGATTCTCGATACAGCTCGGCAAGCAGATCGAACTGCGCGACGGCTGCCGTGCGTTGCTCGGCAATGCGGGCATCGCAGGTGGCAACACTGCCGCTAAAGCGGCGCTTGGCTGTGGCGAGTTCGTCGCGCAGCCGGTCAGCCATATCATCAGCCCCAGCAATAGCAATAGCCGCACCAGCCACGGCGATAGCAGCCTGATTTGAAACAGTTTCGACCACGTCATCGCGGCGGACCTCTTCTTGACGGACCTCGATCTGCTTGTCGATGACAGCAGCCTGATCCTCTGTTTGCGACGTAAGTTGCTCGACGTCGCATTGCGTACGGCCATCAGCCCTCCCAGACAGATAACCAACCCCAGCACTAGCAATAGCGAGAGCCAAAGCCCCCGCGACCAGCCAGCCCATGTTCATACGATAGCTTCCATAGCACGGGCGTAGTTCGACGACCATTTCTTCCGGAGCGCTGCGCGATCAGAAGGCGTCCCGTTCGAGAACGCACCAGGGCGCCAATTGCGGATATAGTACTCCCAGGACTTGGAGACATCGCCGAACTCCGGCAGCGGGTCCTTGTCGGTCCAGTACAGCATGCGGGCAAACGCCACATCAAGGCGATCATCCGTCGTGCGCAGGGCCTCATAGACCGCATCGACGGTCGGCTCGATCCCCAACTCAACACAGAGTTGGCGAGCGACGTTCTTGGTTGAGTGGTGCTCCAACACACCACGAACCCCACCATTTTTCTCGAATTGGAAGATGCCGCGAGCAGGGCCGCACACACCGCCTGCCTTGCGGGGCAGTTGGCACTGATCCTGCCCAGGCGACTCCTGGAGATGGGTGGTGAGCAATTGCACGTGGACCTGGGCCCGATTCCGGCTCATTGCCAAGGGCAGCAACGCCAACCCCTGGGCGAAGTCTTCGTCTATGAGTTGCCTCAATGTCTTCATCACGGTCTCTCTGGTTGTGGGTCAGGCTGGCCGGGTAGGCCGTTTGGTTGCGTCGGGGAAATCCGGGTGGCCTTCTTTCCAGGCGCGAACCTTGATCCGGTAGTCCCGCCATTGGCGATCAGTTCCGGGCAGGGCGGCGGGGTCATCATCCTCGATGGCTAGTAGTTGATCTGCGATAAACGCGGCCTCGGCTGCGCGCCAAGAGTCCTCAACCAGAACTTGAGCAGCGCGAGCGATTGCTGCTGCCTCGGCGTCCTTCATCGCTTTGGTGATCAGCATAGACCAGTTGATGTTGCTCATACTGCGTCTCCTACAGTGGCCGACAACCGGGCTTGCAGCTCTTCTTCGTCAGCCGGTCCAGGGAACACGACCGGACCATCAGGTACGTTTTCGAGTGGCACTGGAAAGGCTTGAGCCTGGCTGTAGTTCCATGGGTTAGGAAATAGAAGGGTCAGCACCAACTCGCCGTCGACGCGATCAACCGGACCAGCAAACCACATAGAACTGATAGCCTCGCGAGGAAGAGTGTCGCCTTCGCCGATTGGCGATAGGTCAAAGTCTTCACCGTTGATAGTAAGGACTTCGCCGTTCTTGATCACGTCGAGGATATCATCCCGGCGTTGTGGACTAAGCAGGATTCTCATCAGAACCATCTCCCTTTGCAAGTATAGAAAAACGCGTAGTTCTGGGCAGCCGAAAATTGGGTACGGAAAGTGGCGGTGTTGACATCCGTCAAAGCTCCTACCCCCTTGCTCTGGGTGTACGAGTTAGTAGCGTTAACGGTTCTCAGTTGAAGACCGAGCACGCCGGTGCCTACGCTGACGACCGGGAACGGGAGAGTCCAGGTATGCACCAAGTCGGTGTTAACAGCGTGAGCCATCGAAGGCGACAGCTGCCACATGTCTATGGTACCGTCCGCGAACTTGACAAACTCGCCGTTGACGTTGGTTCCGCGCTCTATAACGGCACCAGTAGGAACACCTGCGGATTGTGAGACAGTCCCGACAATGTTGGATTGTTTGAAGTTCTTACTCCAGGAGGTCCACACGCCGTTGTTCAGAACCCGAGTGTAGCGGTCTCCTTGTGCAACTGGTTCGTAGTCCTGGATCGCATAGTCGGACGTAACCGTTTTGCACAGGACGTAACCGTTTTGGTTGACCGGTAAAGATCCCTGACCAGTGTTGATTGCCACGTAGTAAAGGCCGTTGGTCCTAACCGCGTTCAAATCTATCGCGGCTATGGAAGGTATACCAGCGGCTCCCCAACCGGCATCACCTACTCTCGATACTCGGCCAACAGTTGGATCGTACGGATTCGTAGTTAGAGTTGCGGTTGCTGCATCACCCAACGCTAGTGCAGTCCTGCCTGTAGCCGCGTCAGCCGCAGCCATCAGGGCAGCGCCAGTGACCCCTGTGTTGACAGTGGCTGCTGTGCCCAAGCCAAAAACTGTTCGGCCTGCCGCCGCATCAGCGAGATTCCATAGGCCACGACCAAACGCGGTCGACACCGACGTCTGCATAGTGGTGGAGCTATTGAAGAAAGGAACCCCGTTGGCCACACCCGTCAGAGAGTTGAGGGCTTGGAGGGCCTGACCACCGAGCCCCAAAGTGGTGCGCATCGCGGGAGCATCAACGTCATCCAACAGAGCACGAGCGGCGGCAGTCAATGAGGTGAGAGCTAGTGCCCCAGGACCGGTAGAGTAGGGCAGTTGGTCGGCTACCATAGCCAACCCCGCCAAAGCATCGAGATTCGCGTTGCTTTGTTGCGCCCCGATCACAATCCGTGCGGCGGCGTCGGTATCGGCAGCAAGGAGTTGGCGTGCCAGAGCCGTAAACGCCGTCATCGCAACAGCATCTTCCCCTGTGGTGTACATCAGCTGATTGGCGACCCACACCGAAGCAGCTATCGCCGTCAGTTTGGCGCTGCTAGGCTGCGAGCCTGCTGAAGATTGGTACAACTCCGAAAAGTTGCTATTGACCTTTACGAACGCAGTCCTTGCGTCATCACCATCTGTCCCACCTGGCGCCGTGCCTAGGTTGATCTCTTGTTGGGCCATGTGGCCTCCTATTATAAGCCGGTTACGTCAATCAGCATGCCATAGTATTGCGGGAACTCGTACGACGCCGGGTTAGGCGGGGACGGCGTAACGATCGGCCCAGTGCTTCTCCCGCCCAGAAGGTTGTCTGCGATGTACAACGTGTTGTTTAGGACACCGTACGAGCACCCCCAAATGTCCTCATCCCAGTAGTAGGTACCATCGCCGTCTCCATCAACAGTCAGGGCCCACCACCCAGAAGGAGATGCTGCAACTATAGCTTTAGAACTACCGAACGAAGGAATGAGGCTCCTGACATCAAACCCGCCGTTGTAGCCAGGTGGCGGCTGTATGAACGCCATGCCCGTTCGATAGTCAGCGCCGGACCATGTAGAGATAGGCTTCATGTACCTAGCGTTCGACGAGAAAGCCAACTTACCAGAGGCCGAATAGACCTCCAAGCCATAGGTTGAGGGTGGTGGCTCCTTGTTGATAGAGAAGACGTAGAATGTGGCACTGGGGGTAGACGACGAGTAGTCATGCGAATAGAACTCGTAGACTGTTTTCGTTGCGCCGATAGTGCAAGTGTTCAATCCAACAAAGAAGCGACCGGCACCGTATACGTTCCCTAAGAAAGCCACCACCGAGTCGTTGTCTACTTCTATAGTATAGAAGAACCCGAATTTTGGCCATGTAGTGATCAGTGTGCCGGTCAGCACTACCTTTCTTTCGAACAAATAGTTGCTATAGCCCTCAGTGACCTGCAAGATCCCGTCATCATTGAAGACCTGCAATCCTGCTGGCATCAAAAGTACCCGTACTTGATGTTGTATGATACTCGCGGGGTGGGCGCAGTTGGTGATGTACTAAAAACCCAACGGATGGTACGAGTCGGAACATCCAACCACACCCCAGGCCCGCGCCTGGTATATATCTGGCTGTTGTCCATCACCACAATGAACGGAGTGCCACTAGATAGCGGGATGACAAACGAGCCGCTGGTAGTCCCGGTCTGGATGGTGCCCTCGATCCGAGTTAGTCGAGTGGTGATATCCAACTGCAAGACGCCTGCGGCGTCCCAGATCTGTAGACCTTGGGGCATGTCAGCTCCAAATCCCAAGTCTGACTCGCATACGAACAGTGTCGTACACGGTCAGTGTCTGGTTGGTCAGGTTCATGCGACCCACCCCAGGGTTGACACCGTTGATCTCGAACTCGTTATTGACAAAGTTGATCCTGATCCCCTGCGACCCTGCAATATAGTTCGACGACCTAAGTTCCCCGGTGATGATTAGATTGACGATATCGGCCTGTTTGATAACGGCGCTATTGAGGAACGCCTGACCGCCCTCCAAGGCGAACACAGCCTTCGACACACCGTTGATAGTGTTGAGCACCGCAAATCTATCGGCAAGCATCAAGATTTGGGATTGCATGCCGGATGGCGTGTTCTCGATACCGATACCCATACCAGCACCGTAGTACTGGCCGTTTGAGTTGATCCCCAGCTTGATGCTGTACATCGTGCTGAGTTTGCCGTCAGTAGTGGCCTGGGTTGTGGCGATAGTCTGGATTGAGGACTCGTTGGTGCCTACTCGACTAGTCAATTGAGTGACGCTCGACGAGAGCGCAGAATCCGCAGACGCTCTGGTTGTGGCCTCAGTGATGATCGAGGCTTCGTTGGTATCGATCCGAGAGCTGGCGTTGGTGATCTGTGTAGTCAGCGCCTCGTCTGCGGTCGCTCGGGCCGAGGTCTCAAGCTGCAAGGCCGCATCGACCTCACCGAGTGACGCACTGACGGTAGTGATCTGAGCCGCCAGAGTCTCGTCAGCTGTTGCACGAGCATAGGCCTCTTGCTCGATTTTAGCGTCGATACCTGGCCCGATCTCGGCCTCAATGTTATCGATCCGGCGCCCCAAAGCCATGTCAGCCGAACTAAAGGCGCTATATACCGTCCAGGCCGTGGCCTTGACCCCGGAATCACCGGCCTGCCAGGTGGTTGACCCGGCCATCCTCGGGAAGACCTGAGTTTCTACGCCGATGATCCTGGTTGCCATAGCCACCAGTTCGCCGTTGATCTCTTCAACGGATGTCTCTACCGAGTCGATGCGGATAGCCAGAGCCGTGACCATCTCACCCAGAGAGGCATAGTCACCGATGTACTCCCAATATGTCTGATTGGTTACCGGCGTACCAGCCGGGACATCCTGTTTAGCTCTGTACAGCTTGCCTTCGAGCTTGACCAACTGCCCGGTCAGATAGGCCTGAGCCACGTCCCAGTCAGGGGCGCCCGTGATATCGGCCAGTTGGCTTTGGAGCGAGTCGATTTGATCCTGTAGCGCGTTATCACCTGTGGTGATCCGGTCGTTGACCGACCCTGGGCCCGATCCCGAAATCTTTTCGATCTCGCTTAGTAGTTGCTCACCCAGTTCAGTCTCGGTGATCTTGCCCGTGATGTAGTCGAGGATTGCGGTGGCGTCGGCACTTGACTGGCCGAATACCCATGGCGACCAATCGCCGATATTGCCGGTCTTGTCAATCAGCCGTACCCGAAAATACCTAACAACCCCAGCAGCCATGCCGCTATGCAGATAGTGTGAAGTTGGGTAGGAGAACTGACCAAGGTCGACTGGGTTCTGTCCGGTGGACTCCGAGGCCATTTGGATCTGCGAGAAAGCAGAGTCCTCAGCGCCAGCCGGGAACCCCCAATCGAGGCGGATGCCGAAGACCTCCGCCGTCGTGCGAACGTTTACCGGTACAGGCGGTGGGTCCGTTTTGCCATTGAGTTGCACTGGGCCGATCTCAGCCCACGGTGACAGCACGTTCAGGCTGTTCATGGCCCTGACGCGCGCCCGGTACTCACCGGCATAGACGCCTACCACATCTAGTTCGGTTGTCGAAATGCGACCGCCATAGACCCAATCAGAATCGTCACGGCTCCACTCAACATCGTACTTGATGGCGCCCTTGACCGCATCCCACTTGATGGTCAAGGTCGTGACTGCTTGGTATTGATCGATCTTCCAGTCAGTCGAGATAGTCAGGTTTTCGGGGGCGGGAACAACCGATGTAGGGATGGCTGTGATGGGACGGGTGGAAATGATAGTGCCGAAGTCCACCGAGTCATGCTTGCCCTCAGCGTACGTAAGAGCGGTGATGGTGTACTCTAGGGGCGACGCTCCCTCAGTGATCGAGATGATCCGGTATAACTCGCTCTTGAGGTCTTTTGCCTCATAGGCCCATACCGCCCCCCTGACCGGAGCAGAGCTAAAGGGAGTCTCGGGTGTGATAGTGTTGTTGATCAGATCGACAGAAGCTACCGTCCTCGCCTCAGACTGACCGTTAGGCATATTGAGGACGACCAGATCACCAACTTCGACCACGATACTTGGCAGAATATCAACCACCAAAAGCGATGCGGTGCTGCTGTCTCGCAGGCGACCCCCAACACGGCGCCCTTGTCGAAACTGGTCGGCAACTCTGATCACCTGCCCAGGCAGAGCCCTGATACCCTCGATCCCCACACTGAAAGTGATAGTGTCGGTCTCGTATTGATTCGTCAGCAGTGCCCATCGAGCCGCCCGCTGGGCCTGTCCCTGAGATGAGCACCCTAGGTTGGTCAGGGTGATGCTGCGTACGCCATAGCGGGCTACCAGAGCGTCGTCCTGCACGTACTCGGTCTTCGAGCGATAGAAGTCAGTTGGGTCATTCCAAGACGATAGGACTACGCTGTAGATAGTACTCTTCTTCGATCCCTTGCGTCCGAACTTGCCGTTCAGGACGTTGGCGTTGGTGTAGAGGTAGACAGGATCACTGGGCATGTCGGCACTAACGATGGCCTGGCCCAGACCCCAATATGTGATCCCTCGGAAGATTGCTGTCAGGTCCTGCAGTACTTTCAGGGCATCAGCCTGCTTCTGTAGGTACAGGTTGCAGGTGAACCGGGGTTCTTGTCCACCCTTGCCATCGTCGACCATCTGGTCGCAATACTGAGCGATCTGGTATAAGCCCCACTTGTCGATCTGGTTGCCGGTGATCCGATCACCAAGACCAAAACGCGGGTTGAGCAGGAGGTCGTAGTAGACCCAAGGCGGGCAGTTCGTGTAGGCCAGCTTAAAAGTGCCGTCCCATGGGCCGCTATAGGTGCGGGTCGTCGGATCGTAGTTGACCGGGACACGGACCACTCGGCCTTTGATATGGAACGAGCGCTTAGGGATCTTGCCCCCAAAAGCCTCGGCGTCAAACTGAGTGGCCACCAAAGCACTATTCGGATAGCGGAACTTGTAGTCTACGATCTCTGTGATCGAGCGGATGTTGACCGCGTCGGAGATAGCGCTACTGGTTGAGTTGGGTGTGATGCGCCGAACCCGGATACGCCAACCACCTGCCGGAGTTGGCCCAGGCAGGTCGACCCGAACAGATCTTGTATAGCCGCCAGTGGTCTTACCGGAGAACGCACTACTTAGGACCTGAGTGAACGGTCCGAGACCCTCAGCAACATCAATAGCGTACTGGACCCGAGTACCGTTGGTGTCGCCGTTGCTGGGGTTCTGCTTAGCGAATCTACCTAACGCGAAATTGATCCGAATCGCCGATACGGTGGTGTCGGTGACGGCCCTGATCCAGGGGGTGGCCGCTTGAAGCTCCACGCCGATGTTGATCTCTGACTCTACCGAGGGGAACCCCTGCATGTAGGTCTGGTCTTGGGTACCAACCCTGGCATCCCATCTCAGTGACGGATAGGATGACCCTGGGGCCTCGTCCAGAAAAATGGAGTTGATGCCATTGACCAACCCTACGATCTCGCCCTCGCTGAGCAGGTCTACGATTCTGGCGTTCTCGATGCTGACCAGACTGTCCGGCGCCTCTACCGGGGACCGTGGATTGCCGCCTCCGCCCTTGTACCCCTGCAATGTCTTGCCGTAGGTCATGACATCGAGAGGCCTCATGCGCGATCCTCCGCCCACACGCCACCGGAGACAACACAGGACCCGCAAATCACCTCACCATAGGCGATCGGGACAGGGTTCCCCTGGGCCTCTGTGTTAACGGCGCCATTGAAACTATAACTAGCGCGGTTTTCGACAGAGTCCATGTCACTGGCGCCAGTAGTCTGGGGGGATAGCATCAGGATAGCCCCTGTGATAACCATTGCACCGCCCATCATCATCATGGCAGGGCCCCAAGTGGTACCGCCAGTGAAGAACCCAGCAACAATCAGGACGATACCTACGACGATAGAGAAGATACCGGCGTTCTTCGCGCCCGCGAGCTTAGGGACGATCCTGATCACATCCTGTCCGCTAGGGTTGTGCAGGTCACCCTCGGTCAGGTTCTGCCGACCCGAGAAGACCACGTATTGGCCGTCTCTGATTTTCGGCATCATCTCCGGGTACAGGATCGTCAGTGCGCGCACTGCTTCGGCTACGCTCTGCACCGCTAGGCTATGAACCCGACCGAACATCCGGCCCAGGCTACCGCCCAGGATGATCGTTTTCTTAGCGACTTGAGCCATAACGCCATACACTCACGGTTTTTTCGAGGTAGTAGCCACCGTACACGTCGCGCCGAGAAAGCTGACCGTACATGTGGTGTAGTATAACACACGGGGCGGGGTTCGCACAAGTTTCCGAAAGGAGCTTGCCGTCTTCCAGGAAGATCGCCGCGTGGTTCGGGACGGGGGATCTTATCTGCATCAGGATCACGTCACCCGACCGATAGCCATCAACCTGAGGGTCTATGGTGTAGAACCCGGCCTTGGGTAGCAGCTCGCGATAGTAGTCTTTGCCGTTATTCCACCAATCGTCCTCTCGGTCAAATTGTCCGAGGTCAATCCCTAGCTCACGCTGATAGTAGTCGAGGATGATCGAAAGGCAGTCATGGACCCCGTGGTAGAATGGCCTGTTCAACAGCGGCGCCTGCCACTTGTCCGGCTCGATCCAGCGATGGCCGACGTACTTGCCTGCGCACATTTCCAGGATAGCCCACGGGACATCTGACTCAGAGCAACCTTGCAGGTCAGCCTCGCTCGGGGCCGACGTGTGGTCACAGTGGCTGTGGATCACGGCTTCGATAGGGCCCTTATCCAGGGCCGCCTGATAGTCGTCGTTGTGGACCACGAAGTGGAAAGTCGGGTTATCCGAGATGTTACGGCATGGGATATACTCGCCGTTGACAATCACCCCGCACATCTCATTGGGGTACTCCTTGATGGCGTGCATGACAGCACCAACCGGAACAGTCCTCATATCTAAAGTCATCTGGTCAACCCCGCTGCTGGGAACCCGCCGAACGGCAGTTCGTTGTTGGCACCAAATCGCAGGATGCAGCTCTGTAGCCTCTTGCCGCACTTGTCCTTCGATGCGTCTGTTGTGATGATGTCGTACTCATCAGCAACCGGGGGCCCTATATACCCGCACTCGGACCCGCGATACCGCCATGGGCAGTAGTTCTGGATGATCTGACGACGTGGGATCTGGACGTTCTGGAAGTCCAGCGCACTGGCTAGTTCGAACTCCACGTACTCTGGGTTCTCGGCTGTCTTCTGCTCGATGTACCAAATCTCCGGGGCGAACTCTTCTGACGGGTCGGCAGTGGGTTGGCCGTCAAGATACTTGGCCAGGGTCCTCTTGCGGGTGACCTTGGCCCCGATCAGGTCAGAGAACGCGATGCATAGGGCGCTGATATAACCACCGAAGTTCTCCATGCGTAGCTTCGGTGTCGGTGATGAGTTGCCCGATAGTTCAAACCCACTGGCCTCCATACGCCAAGGCTCGTACTCGATCCCCTGGAAGATGAGCAATCCGCCACCGTACGGATGGAACCGGTAGACTTCAGCGCCGATATCGGAAGCATCGACTTCGAACATCACGACTACTGATCCTACCTCAAGCTGTTGGACTTCTGCCGATAGGGTCATGGGGTGTAGGTCCTGTTGAAGGTGAACTGCAGCGACATCACGTTAGTAGCTTCTTTGACCTTGGCTACCCCCAAGCAGTACCACCAAGCATCGGTGCCGTCAGGTGCCGTCCATTGGAACGCCTTGTAGCCTTGGTGTCTATCAATGAACCCCAAGATCCCGTCGATATCCTGCCCTATCATGCCACACGCCTGGGGCGGGAGACCGAACATCCCCCTAGCCGTGAGGTTCCATCTGTCTGACCTAGAATTGATCCCGTTACCCGCTCGCTGGACGTACCCGTCGCCCATCGGGGCGGATAAGATCGAGTAGTCCGTTTGGCCGGCCTGATCTGCTTTGACCTTGTAGCTAAAGCGCTCAGCCATTCTGATTCCCCATTTTCCACAAGAGGCCGTTGGGCCTGGATTGGCGTTCCAACTCGTCGACGACAACGACCCGGATACCCTGAGCCAGCATGTTGGAGTCCGACGACGAGGACCCAGCGTCGGTGCTCACATTGCCTGAGCCATCGATCTGGATAGTGATGTTGTTATAGATGGCCGCACCTGCACCCGAGGCGTTTTTGTTGCTGACCACCTCGCCGCGACTGTTTGGTAGCATAAACTGCTGGCCGTTGGCTGCGTTGAAAACCTCGGGCGCTCCGCCCTCGTTGACCCGGTACATCGACCCGGCCTGAACCGGCCCGCCATATTGTCTGCCGGAGAACGCAACGGACGAGATTTGGCTGAGGACGCTAGCACCAGCCGCCGCAACTGCCGCCATGTTGGCGAACTTCTGGGCGGGGGTCAGGGCTGTAGGGTCAGCCATAGCCTGGGCCACGGCGCTGCTCAGTCTCAGACCGGCGTCGGCGATTGCGAAGGCCTTGGCGACCGCAAACATGGCCTTATAGGCGCCACTAGATTCGCCTGCGAAACTCTTAGCCATCGAGGCCATCGAGTCAAAGAATGACGCCCCGGCTGTCAGCATCATCGAGTTCTTTGCATCGTCAATCTGCTTGATGCGGTCGGCATGCTCCTGGGCCATTTGCTCTTCGAGGGCTTGATATCCACCAACCACCTCGATTCGCATCTCCTCGGCGATCCTTAATCGCTCCAACTGAGCCGCGTATCGCTCCTCTTCGGCTTTAGCCTCAGCTTCGTAGCGGGCGTACTGGTTATCGAACCCACCACCAGACAAGGGATTGACATCGCCCCGGATATAGTCCTTAGCCTCGGTACCGGTATCGCCGAATTTCTGACGCTTCTTCTCCTCTGCCGCTGCAGCATCCTCTGCTGCCTTTGTCTGGGCCTTGTAGGCATCGGTCAGCGCCAAAGACGTGGCCGCAGATCTGATCTGGGCGTCAGTTGCGCCGTCGAGTTGGAGCTTATATAGCTCTTGTTCAGTAGAGGTCATCCCCAACATATCAGCCTCAAGCTGTAGGTCGGATATCTTGTCTTGTAGAGCCTTGGCTGCTTTTTCGGCTGCCTTCTCTTCCTTACTTGGCTTGCCGTCGTCGATTTTGGGGGTGGTCAGCTTAGGGGTGCCGTCACTGCGCGATCCGCCTTTGGCTCTTCGCTCTGTTTCCTTCTCCAACTCGGCCAGCCGGTCGGTGTAGGTCTTGACCTCATCGCTTGCTTTCTCAGCGGCGGCCTGTTGCTCGACTAGGCGTTGGCGCCACTCATCCGCCTTGGCCGAGTTGGGGAATTCCTTGAGCTGCTTATTGAGCCACTCCACTGACGCGCCCGAGGACATCGCGGCACCGCCTGCACCCTTGAGTTCTTCGATCTTCTCCTTGATCTTGATTGTGTTTAGGCGAATGGCAGCGTCACCCAGGCCGTTGACCGATTCGGTTAGGAGATCGACTGGCGGTTTGGCCTCGGTCGCGCTCGTAGAGAACGAGTAGAGGGCGCTGGCCGCCAGGAGAACCAGACCCGCTGGTCCGCCCAAGAAGCCCATCACGGTTTTCAAGCCAGTCATTGCGACGGTCCCTACCGTCGTGATTGCGTTGGCCCTGGCCTGGGCTGCTGCGTAGGCGGCAACTGCCACGGTCGCGCCCTCGCGTGCGGCGGTCAACTGAGTGGCTGCCAACCCGTGGGCGTTGGTCCCCCGTGCCGCTTCGAACTCAGCCTTAGCGACTGCTACGGCGGCGACTGCTGCATCCTTCTCGACTGCGGCACGACGCATGGTAGCTGCGGCTGCCTCGGTGTCGGCCTTGTTCTGGGCGATGGTGGCCAGCAACGCCTGGCCCTGGGCTACGGTATAGGCACTGATCGAGGTCAGGAGTCGACCCCCGTAGACCGAGGCCAGCACCATGGCCGCCTGGCCTGCCAGTGTCAGCATGCTGCTCACGCCCTCGCCGTCTTGGCCGAATTTGAGTAGTGCGTCTGCCGCCTCGATGATGCCATCGGTCAGCTTCTGTAGGACCCCGGTCTGGTTTTCCATCGTCACGAACAGCTGAGTGAACGCGGTTTTGGTGCGGACCCCCGCGTCACGAAGGTTATTGGTCATCGCAGCAGCTGCGGTAGTGTTGCTCTCAAGCGACTTTCGCAGACCCTCGGTCAGCTGGGCGGCGGTGAGTTTACCGGCAGCACCCAAGGCCCTAATCTCTGTGGCTGACTTCCCGGACGCCTTGGCCATATCGTCGACCACTGTCGGGATGGCGGCCATGATAGACCCCCAGTTGTCGGCCTCGACCTTGCCCTTGTTCATCGACATGGTGAACGCCTGGATGGCGTTGTTGGCTCGCTCTACGTTAGTGGCGTTCTTAACAAACGAGAACGACAGCGAGTCCTGCACGTCGAGAGCTTGGTTTAGGGAGTACCCCATACCGCGAAGACTCTCGGCGGTGAGCACATACAGCTCTTGGGCTTCGGTCAAGGATCGGTAGGTCGAGTTTGCTGTTGCGAGCAGTCGATCCTGGACTTGTTGGTACTCGGAGGTGCTACGGGTGGCGAGCTTGATGCGGTCTTCCATCTCCTGATAACCCTGCACCATAGCGGCGATTTCGCGTAGTACAGATGCTGCCACAACAGCCTTGATCGCTGAGGCTAGAGAGGTCAGGCCGCCTCCTAGTTTCTCGGCCTCCTTGTCGGTCTTTTGGAATCCGGTCTGCAGTCGATTCAGGCTCTGGTTCGCTTGGCGCTCCCCAGTGATTAGAGCGTCGGTTCTCGCTTCGACGCTGTAGTAGATCTCGCCGACGTTCTCTGCCATGTCCTAGTCCTTAATGCCCAGTCGCTTTTTGCGCTTGGCTTCGATTTTGTCGGCCCATTCCATCGCCGCATCAAACTCGGCAGAAGATGGGGGTTTACCCTTGCCGCTCTTGTCATCGGACTTGGGCGCCGGGAACTTGGCCCTGAGTGCGTCAACTAGGGCAGTCATGGTCAAGCACCACGCATCTTTCTCGGACATACCGAGGTGAGCGATGGCGTTGGCCACGTGCTTCCTTGCGTCAAACTGGGCCACATAGTCTTCTTCCGACTCGTCCTCGCCCTCCTCCTTGGGCAGCGCTTCCACTGACCCTGTCACCCCGTGCCTGATCAGGCACCTGGCTAAAAGCAAGATTTCGTTTTTCGGAATGAGGCCCTTCTTGTATCTGAACCCCCCGAAATCGGTGTTATGATCATAGCTCCCGATCAGGTGAGTGATGTCCTCGCTTGAGCATGCCATCAACACGCTGTAGGCGCAGTCAAACTGAAACTCTTCTGCTCGTCCTCGCATCCCCTCGGCCATGACTGTAGCATAGACTTCTACGATGTACGCCGGGGGTCCGATCTGCGTCATAGCGTACAAAGATGGTCGCAGGACGTGCACGTTGTCACCAACGTGCAGCCCTACTTCGCCGATTTCCGTCAGGATCAAGGCGCGGTAACGGTAACGACTACCGTCGAGGTGATGGCTGGTCGAGCCGCACTGGTGATGCGGACCTGGGTCGAACCTGGGTTCACGCCAGTCACCAAGCCGGCGTTATCGACGGTGGCAACAGCCGGATCAAGGCTCTCGTAAACCAGGCCAGCGGCAGCACCGGCAGGAGTTACAGATGCGGTGATCTGCACCGTAGCGCCATCAGCGACCGAGACCGCCGAGGAGTTGACGGTGATGCCTGCTACCAACGGCACTACAGTGACCGCGACGGTATCGGTGATCAAAGGATCAACCGAGGATGCTGCGGTCAGAGTCACGGCACCGCCTTGGATGGCAGTAACCAAGCCAGAGACCTGATCAACGCTAGCCAAAGTAGGATTGCTGGAAGTCCAGCGCAGACCCTGAGGCGCGCCGACCGGCAACACCACACCCTGCACATCGAAAGTCTCGCCGACAGTGATACTCAGGGTATCAGGCACCAACTGGATCGAGGTTGGGTCCGGTGCGTCCACATCCGGGGTATCCTCGACAATCAGGCCGAAGTCAGATGCAGTGGCCGACGCCTCGAAGGCATAGGTCACGATATCATCGTAGGCGCCAGTGCGGGACAAGGTGCTGACCAGGCAGTAGGCGGTAAAGGTAAGGTCCGGGTAGATCAGCTGCAGCCACAGAGCGGGCTGGCCGCCAGTAGCGGTAGGCTTGATCACGTGCATGGTGAACTCGCGGTGGTTCTCAGCACCAGCACCCGCCGTCTTGACGGTACCATCACCGGAGATCGACATGTTCTGGAAGGTCGCGATGTTCTCACGCAGGGAGCCGATCGAATCGCCGTCAGTGGCGTCGGCAGTATCCCAGGTGATCTCCAAGCCACGGGAGCGCAACGCCATCATGCGCTTCCAGTCGGTTTCGAGTGGCAGCACGTCAGGGCAGCCGATGGCATAGCGGACGATAACGTCCTTGCCGGTAAACTTAAGCTTCTTGCACGCCATTGGAGGCCTCCTACAAGATTAGTGGGTCAGTTGCAACTCGACCGTCATCCAAGCCCGGTCTTCTACGGTGTAGGAGGGGCCAACCGGCTCCCCCAGCGCTTTTACCGAGGCGGCACCGCAAGGAACGGTATCACCGAGGCATGCTTGCATCAGCGACTCGACCGCCACCCGCACCCGGGCGACGGCTTCGCGGTCGTTGCGTGGCCCAAGGATGATCAGGCGATAGCGCGGATATCGGTCATCGACATCCGGAGCCATACCGCCCTTGCCTTGGATCACGCACATGCTATTATCCTCAAACGACTTGCCGTCGATGAACCCGCCATCGACCATCCGGAACCCTTGGCCGATATGGGCCTGGACCCAGTCCTTAAAGGCCTCAAACACGATAGATCCTCCTCAGAATAGCGGGGATCGATGGCTTGACTTGCTCGAAACCCTCCTCAAGGAACTTCGGCTCACCTGCTGGATCCCAATACTGGCCGTTGCCCGACTGGCGATCTTGGCCTTTGAGGGTTCCGGGGGCATCATGCACGGCGGCGGCATACTCAGCGGTATAGGCCACCACGCCGTTCACGCCAGTAGTGGTCGTGCCCAGGCGAGGCTCGGTTTGGCTATTGACCAGATTGCTGGTCTCAATCGGGGTCATGGTCTGCGCAATCGCCGCCCCCTGAGACAGGATCGTGTAGACCGCTTCTTTGGTCTTGGCCCCACGGACGTTATCGAACTTCGCCTTGATGCGGGTCCTAACTCTATCGATTCCGGTCACTGGCATATCAGGTCACCAAGCCAAAGTCTGGCTTCTCGTTTTTGCCGAACATCGACATAGGGAACTTCTCGTGGGTGCGCACTCGCTCCCAGTCATCCTCGGACACCAAATCGCTGATCGGACGGATCTGATCGCCCAGTTTAGGGCGAACATCCTCGGTCGAATAGACTCTGGTGGAGAGATATTGCTCGCCGGAGTCGCCGTCGATCTTGTCCTCTGATTTGTCCTGCCAGGCGCATTTGATGGTGAACGGCTCACCGTAGGTGCTCTTCTGGGTCATCGGATCAAAATCCACCAGGGGCTTGACTTCGGCGGTTTCGGTGTAGCTCCACCGGGCGATGCTGCTCATTGGCAGCCCCCCATCGAGCAGCCCTTACCGATCCACAGCCCTGCAAAGCCAGTCTGACTCGGGTCGGGCGGGATGATCGGTGTCACGCAGCCTTTGGTGTCCAGCATCGCTAGCATGCCCCCCATCCCACGCCACAACTCCGACGTGTTTTTGTAGGAGAACGACCGCGAGGCACCGTTGACCGCACGCTGAGAGGTCACAAGGCGCCCGCCCTGGGCCACTGCGAACAGGGCCAGCAGGTAGGACTGGATCAGGATCACGACTGCCGGTGGGTAGTTCAGATTGAGGCACTCGTCAGCGCTGGTCGCGAGTGCCAGGATGGCGTCCACAAGAAAATCAGGGACCTCGATACCGTAGGTGTCCAGGAACTCGATGGCTTGTTCTTTCGTCATGGCCGCCTCTCAGAATAGGTGGGCATCCGTGCCCGTGGGGTGTTACTCAGCCGACATCTTGATGCCTTCGGCCACTTCTACTGGCAGCAAAGCAGCCAGCTCAGCAGCGGGAGCATCTTCTTGGTACTCGGTACCGGCGTCATCCAGTTCGGAAATCAGGTCCAGACGCACCAACTCCCAGTCGAACGGATCGGGTTCGGTGATGACGCCGTTACCCTGGTCGTCTGCTTGGGTCAGCGGATCAACCATCTCAGGCTGCGGGGCTTGGACGCCAGGGACAGGCTCGACATGGAACGCACTGGCTAGGCGAACGTTTGGCGCGAACGCCTTGGTGAGGGTTTTGATTTCGACCCGCTGACCGGCTTTGACGCCGAACCAGGGGCGGATTACGATGTACTCTGCCATTTTCAGTCTCCAGTGGCGGCACCCGAGAGTGCCGCCGTCAAGGGGTTAGTCCAGGTTAGCGCCGTAGAACACGCCGCCCAGGCCCTGTTCGTCGCGGGTCACTTGGATACCCATGGCGCCCATGATCTGGAAGTTGAAGTTATGCTGCGGCATCGGACGCGGCAGAGGCACAGTGCCGGTTGCCATACCCACCAGCGGCGACACGTAGTCGCGACGGCGAACGTAGCCCAGGTACTCGTTGCCTTCCAACGCGTAGGTCGGACGGATCTCACCGATGTTGGCGAACGGCAACATCGCCTGCAGCACGGTGCCGGTGATGGCGCCGCTGGTGCCGCCCAGGCTGATCAGGTATGGGACCATCATGTTGGCCCAGATCTCTTGGGAGACCCACAGCACGTCCAGTTTGGTGATGCGCTGAGTGCGCAACGCCTGACCGAAAGCACCCTTCGCCCCGAAGAACGCGATGAGCTGCTCGGGGGTGGCAGTGGTGAGGTTGATGTTCAGGCCGCCAGCGCCCGCGCCGAGGTTCATCTTGAGGGTGTTGCGATGGTTGCGCAGACCCTGGCCTGGGTAGTTCTCGACCTGGATCACAGGCGAGCCGTCCAGCATGTACGAGATCAGCTTCTTGTAGTACTTGCGAAGCTTCGCACGTTGGCTATCGAGCACCAAATCGATGCCGACAGTGTTCAGGCCCAGCGCTTTCCGCCAGTTGACGCCATAGCCGGCAGTGAAGACCGGGATCGGGTCACCGTCGTTGGCGTAGTCGGTCGAGTCGAAGGTGTATGGCGCTTGGCCGTCCATCGAGATCTGGACATCGTCAGCGATATCGCCGACCATGCTGTACAGGCGGGCCGTCTTGCCGATTGGCAGCACGGTCTGGATGCCCATCAGATCGTTGAGGATTTCCATCCCGATCTCTTGGTCGCGCAGCTCCAAGATTTGATTGTC
>Ga0307414_10000140_pt1 | contig 49611 bp, 40 predicted proteins | sample DK1Ometagenome_FD_203804 | JGI IMG/M metagenome (GOLD analysis project Ga0307414, IMG submission 203804) | Maize rhizosphere microbial communities from greenhouse at UC Davis, California, United States - DK15-O-3 | ecosystem: Host-associated > Plants > Roots > Rhizosphere > Soil | place: USA...
TTATATGTTATCGACATAGACGACGTTCAGGGATCTGTTCAGAAGAAATTCATTAAAGAATAATCATCTAACAATTTTTAAAACAGAATAAGCTCTCAGAAATGAGAGCTTATTTTTTTATAAACAAAAAGCTCGCTGTTTACAGCGAGCTTTCTTATTCAATTTCAAAGATTATTTTTTCAGTTTGTTCTTTCAGGTCATTCAGATTGGTATTGTTGTAAATGATATAATCTGCTTGTTTTATTTTGTTTTTTTCGGGCATTTGCTTTTCCATGATGGTTTCTACTTCGCGGTAGGTTTTTCCATCTCGATTCATCACTCTTTTTATTCTAATGTTGTCTTCTGCCGTTACCAAAAGAGACTTGTAGCATTGTAGATTTAGTCTTAATTCAAACAATAAAGCAGTTTCTTTAAAAACTAAATACTTGCTTTGTTTTGAAACCCAATTTTCAAAATCTAATCTTACTGCAGGATGAATAATTTCATTTAAACTTTGAAGCAGTTCTTTATCATTAAAAACCTTTTCTGCAACGTATTTTCTATCATAAATACCATTTGCATCATAAGCTTCTTCTCCTAAAAGTTCTTTAATTTTAAGCTTTAAATCATCATTATCATTGACGATGGTTTTTGCCCTGTCATCCGAATAATAAACCGGAAATCCGCAATCTTCTATGTATTTTGCAACAGTAGTTTTTCCGGAGCCGATTCCTCCTGTAAGTCCAATTATTTTCGATGACGGCTCAGGTTCCGGCTGTTGTGTTTCTGAATGTAAATCTTCCATAATTAATATCCAAAAACATCATTAAAACTAAAAGTCTCGTCGAGTCTTACTCCTTTTTCTGTCATTTTAAGGCTTGCCAGTTCATTATGAGCATCATGTTCAAAAAACAATAGATATTCGTTGTCGATACATTGCTTTAAGAACTTCCCTTTTTCTTCCATCGTTAAAAGAGGTCTTGTGTCGTATCCCATCACATAAACAGGATTAATATGCCCAGCAGTCGGAATAAGATCAGCCGCAAAAACAACCGTTTTTTCCTGATATTGAATTACGGGAAGCATCTGTTTTTCGGTATGTCCGTCAACGAAAATGACGTCCATTTTCAAATCTGGTGCAAAGCCATAATTCCCTGTTGCCGGAAGTGGCAAAAAGTTCAGTTGTCCGCTTTCCTGCATCGGCAGAATATTTTCTTTTAAAAAACTTGCCTTTTCTCTTGGGTTGGGTTCTGTTGCCCATTGCCAATGATTCTCATTAGTCCAGAACTGAGCATTTTTGAAAGCCGGTCTGTAGCCTGTTTTGTCGTCATTCCATTCGATGGCGCCACCGCAATGGTCGAAGTGAAGGTGCGTTAAAAAAACATCTGTAATATCTTCCTTTACAAACCCGTATTTTTTTAAATTTTTATCTAAATTATCGTCTCCCCAAAGCGAATAATGACCGAAGAATTTATCATCTTGCTTGTTTCCGAGACCGCAGTCAACTAAGATTAATTTTTTTCCGTCTTCGATAAGTAAAGAGCGGGTTCCCAATTCAATTAAATTTTTTTCGTCTGCAGGATTTGTCTTTTCCCACAAACTCTTTGGGACGACTCCAAACATTGCACCGCCATCCAGCTTAAATTTTCCACATTGTATAGGATATAGTTTCATATGTAATATTTGATTAGTTAATTTTGATTATAAGTATGATATTTTGTGTCTAAAATCTGACGTCTACTAAATTAATTTCATCTTTTCAGCGATTTTCTTTCCATTTTCATCCGAGTTTTCAAGATGAGAAATAATATTTTTGAAATCTGCTTCTTTTCTGTTTTGAGAAAGTTTTTGTTTAATAAATATCTCGGTCGGAATTATTTTTAAACCAAAAGCTCCTTTCATTTCTTTTTCTACGAATTCTTTACCCATCTTATCGACAAGCATCGGACATTTTTGAAATTTTTCATATTTAGCCGTTAATTTCTCCAAATGTTTGTAAAGCTCTTCCGGGGTCATTAATTTTACTTTTCCGTAGATTTGAACAGCTTCATAATTCCAGGTTGAAACATTAATGTGATCATACCAGCTGCTTGAAATATAAGTATGAGCACCCAGAAAATCACACAAAACTTCATCATCATTTTTCAGTATTTTGGCTTGCGGATTGGCTTTTGAAATATGAGTTTCAATATAAATATTTTCAGGATCGTCTTCATTCAGCATCATCATTGAATGAGTTGCTCTTATTTTGTTAACCGACGAAATCAACAATGCAAAAGCATTTTCTTTGATGATTTGTTTCATCAAATTAAAATCTTCGCTTCTGTATAATTTTGGAATAAACATAACTTCAATAAACTTTAAACATAAAACTCCAAACCTTCAATTAGAAAAGTTCTCCCGGCTTTCTGGGTATTGCAATATTCAAATGTCGATACGCTTTTTCTGTAACTTCTCTTCCGCGGGGCGTTCTGATTATAAATCCTTCCTGAATCAAAAATGGCTCATAAACTTCTTCCAAAGTTTCAGGATTTTCTGCAATCGACGTTGCCAAAGCTGAAATCCCAACAGGCTTTCCTTTGAAGTTTTCGATCATCACGCGCATGATTTTATTATCCATTTCATCTAAGCCAAATTCGTCTACATTTAATGAATTTAAAGCATATTTGGTAATGTTAATTTCAATCTCGCCATTTCCTTTTATTTCAGCAAAATCACGAACTCTTCTCAAAAGAGCATTAGCAATTCTTGGAGTTCCGCGGCTTCTTCTTGCAATTTCAATCGCTGCATCTTCATATATTTTTACGCCCAAAACTCTTGCGCTTCTTATAATGATCGTTGATAAAAGTTCGATTGTATAATATTCCAGTCTGCTTTGGATTCCAAATCTTGCCAGCATTGGTTTCGTCAACATTCCGCTTCTTGTGGTTGCGCCGACTAATGTAAAAGGATTTAAGCTGATCTGAACACTTCTAGCATTGGGGCCTGTTTCCAGCATAATGTCAATTTTATAATCTTCCATTGCAGAATATAAATACTCTTCTACAATTGGCGAGAGACGATGTATTTCATCTATAAAAAGTACATCATTTTCTTCAAGATTGGTAAGTAAACCAGCCAAACTTCCGGGTTTGTCCAAAACTGGCCCCGAAGTAATTTTACAATTCACGTCAAGTTCATTCGCTATAATATTGGCTAAAGTCGTTTTACCCAAACCGGGAGGGCCATGAAGTAGAACGTGGTCAAGAGCTCCGCCACGTTTTTTGGCAGCCGTAACGAAAACTTCAAGATTTTCCAACGTCTTTCTTTGTCCTGCAAAATCTTTAAAACTCTGGGGACGAATTTGTTCTTCCTGCATCAGCTCTTCATCGGAAAAGTTTTCCTTATCTGGATGTAAAAAATCAGGCATTAATTCATTTCATTTACCTCAAAGATAGGATTTTTAAGCTTAATTCTGAAATTGTATTTGTAAATTAGCAAGCATGAAATTATTAGGACCATTTAAGCAAATCATAACGCTTGCCAATCTTCCGTTAAGAGGAAAATTATCAGACGAACAGCTTGAAATCATTATTGATGGTGGAATTTTAATTAAAAATGGCACCGTTCAGAAAGTTGGAAATTTTGAATATTTGAAATCTGAAAACCAAAATATAGAAATAGAAACTATTGAAGGTGAGCAAATTGCTCTTCCGGCTTTTGTAGATTCTCACACTCATATTTGTTTTGGTGGAAACCGTGCAAATGATTTTGCCATGCGAAATGCAGGGAAAACATATCTGGAAATTGCCGAAAATGGCGGCGGAATCTGGAGTTCTGTTCAGCATACGAGAAATGCTTCTGAAAAAGAATTATTAGAAACTTTATTAGAAAGAATTGATTTTTTAATTTCTCTTGGAATTACAACAATCGAAGTAAAAAGCGGATACGGTTTAGACGTAGAAAATGAACTGAAAATGCTTCGGATGATCAAAAAAGCACAGGAAATGACGAAGGCGACTTTGGTTCCGACTTGTCTTTCAGCGCATCTGAAACCTAGAGATTTTGAAGGAAGTAATGAAGAATATTTAAATTACATTATCACCAAAATTTTACCAAAAGTAAAAGAAGAAAACCTAGCAAAACGGGTGGATATTTTCATTGAGAAATCTGCTTTTCAGCCTGAAGAAAGTAGAAGTTTCCTTCTTAAAACTAAAGATCTAGGTTTTGAAATCACAGTTCATGCAGATCAGTTTACACCCGGAAGTTCGAGAATTGCGGTGGAAGTTGGTGCAAAATCAGCAGACCATCTGGAAGCTACAATCGATGAAGATATTGAATTTTTGGCAAAATCAAATACAGTTGCAACAGCACTTCCCGGTGCTAGTTTAGGTTTAGGTGAAAAATTTACTCCCGCAAGAAAATTATTGGATGCAGGCGCAATTCTAGCGATTGCAAGTGATTGGAATCCGGGTTCGGCGCCGATGGGAAATTTGATTACCCAAGCTTCGATTTTAGCAACTTTTGAAAAATTGACGACTGTAGAAGTTTTAGCAGGAATGACTTTCCGTTCTGCTTTTGCGCTTGGTTTGGAAGACAGAGGGAAATTAGAAAACGGTTTAAAAGCTGATTTTGTTACTTTTAAAACTAATAACTTTCAAAATGTTCTTTATAATCAAGGAAGTTTGAAGGCTGAAAGTGTTTATATTGACGGAGTAAAAAGTTAAATAGTAAATTATTTCCAGACTTTAAACGATAATATTACAATCATCAAAATGAATCAAAATATTTGGCAAGGAAGATTAGACGGTGAAGAGCTTCTTCATCACAGAATATTTCAACGGGTAAAAGTAGAAAGTAATTATGATGCTATTTCAACTAATGATTTCGTTTTACACGGATTTTCGGTGGATGAAGGCGTAAGAAGAAATAAAGGAAGACAAGGCGCAAAAGATGCTCCGGATGTAATCAGGAAAAATATGTCTAATTTTCCGGTTGTTCTTCCTGATTTTTCATTGCTTGATTTTGGAAATATTTCATGTGAAAATGGAAATTTAGAACAAGCACAGGAAATTCTTGGAAATAATATATCTAAAGCTTTAGGTAAAGGAGCAAAGTCAATCGTTTTAGGCGGTGGACATGAAGTTACTTACGCTCATTTTTCAGCAATTAAAAAAGCCTTTCCTGATAAAAAAGTAGGAATCATTAATATTGATGCCCATTTTGACAATAGACAACCCGAAAGTGGAATAGGAGCAAGCTCCGGGACCGGGTTTTGGCAAATTGCACAAGAAGGAGAAATCCATTCTTTACACATCGGAATTCAGAGAAATTCGAATACTTTAAAGCTTTTTGATACCGCTCATCAATTTGGAATGAAATATATTTTGGCAGATGAGTTGTTTTTTGAAAATCTTCCTTCAATTTACCAAAGAATTGATGTCCTTTTAGAGGAAGTTGATGTACTTTATCTTACGGTTTGTATGGATGTTTTCAATGCTTCAATTGCTCCCGGAGTTTCGGCTGCCGCTTACAATGGAATTTTTGCGGATGCGACTTTTATGCATTTTTACAGACATATTTTGAAGAATGAAAAGCTTTTGGCATTGGATATTGCAGAAGTAAATCCGTCTTTGGATATTCAGGACAGAACTGCAAGGTTGGCGACTTACCTTGTGAATGAATGGCTTATGATTTAATCATAAAACTACATTTATTCAATAGAGAAAATCATTCTTTTAATTATTCTTAAGGAACAGGTTTTGTTGCTTTCATCATGCTTGAATAAAGCATTGCAAATTCATTTTTGCATTTAAACAATTACATTATGGAACAATCAATTAAAGATAAACTCATAAAGGCAGATCGTGCTTTCTCTGAATGGAAAAAAGTTCCATTTGATGAAAAGCAAAAGTTAATAAAAAAAACTGCCGATATTCTTAAAGCTCAATCTGAAAAGTTTGGTGAAATCATCACTAAAGAAATGAATAAGCCTATTTCTCAATCGATTTCAGAGGTTGAAAAATGTGCTTTGATGATGAATTATTACGCTGAAGCTGAAAATATTTTGAAGCCTGAAAAAGTAGGTTCAGAATTTTCAATATCTGAAATTCATTATGTTCCAAAAGGAGTGATTTTAGGCGTTATGCCTTGGAATTTTCCTTTCTGGCAAGTTTTAAGATTTGCAACTCCTGCAATTTTAGCAGGAAATACAGTGGTTTTAAAACACGCTTCAATTTGCTTCGGAAGTGGAAATGCGATCGAAAAAGTTTTTTTGGAAGCAGGTTTTCCGGAAGGTATTTTCCAAAATTTAGAAGTTGGGCATAAAGCAGTAAAGCAGATTTTGGAGCATGAAGTTATAAAAGGCGTAAGTCTTACCGGAAGTGAAAAAGCAGGCGCTGAAGTTGCATCAATTGCCGGACAAAACATTAAAAAATCTCTTCTTGAATTAGGCGGAAGTGATGCATTTATCGTTTTAGATGATGCAGATTTAGATGAGGCTGCAAAAGTTGGAGCTTTGGCGAGATTGCAAAATTGCGGACAAACCTGTGTGGCTGCCAAAAGATTTATTATTCAGGAAGATATTAAAAATGATTTTCTTCCTAAGTTTATTCTTGAATATAAAAAATATTCTCCGGCCGATCCGATGAATAAAAAAACGAAATTAGGCGGTATGGCAAGACCTGATTTAGCGGATGATTTGGAAAAACAATATCAAAAAGCTTTGGATAACGGAGCGGAAGCTATTATTCCTTTGGAAAGAATTTCAGACACAGAATTTAATCCGGGTTTAATAAGCTTGAAAGGAGGCAATCCTATTTTGCAGGAAGAATTATTTGGGCCGCTGGGAATGATAATGACCGCAAAAGACGATCAGGAAGCATTAAAAATGGCAAATAATATTCCGTTTGGGCTTTCAAATTCTGTGTGGACAAATGATAAAAACCGTCAATTGTTTTTTATCGAAAACCTTGAATCGGGAACTGTAAATATCAACAGAATGACGAGTTCTGATCCGCGTTTTCCTTTTGGAGGCACAAAATCTTCGGGTTACGGAACCGAGCTTTCTTTATTGGCTTTAAAGGAATTCGTAACGGCAAAAACGATTTTAGGAAAATAAATAAAATAAAAAACTCTCGATATTTTCGAGAGTTTTTTATTTTATAAAATATGAAATTAAACTGTAGTTAATCTCAATGTATTTGTTTTTCCGCCTTCATAAGATGGAGTAGCGTTGATGTTGATTACAAAATCACCACTTTCTATATATCCACTATTGTGCGTCAGCATATTAACCTGAATAATTGTTTCATCAGTCGGTTTATTCATATCATAATAATAAGCACGAACGCCCCAAAGAAGATTCAGCATTGTAATTACCCTTTTATTTCCGCTATAAACAATAATGTGGGAGTTTGGTCTGTGAGCAGAAAGCTGAAATGCTGTATAGCCCGAATGCGTTAAAGTGATAATTGCAGCTACATTGGTGCTCTTGGCGATTCTCACCGCGGCAAGACAAACTCTGTTGGTGATGAATCTTTCATCAATACAATTAAAATCTTTTTCGATTGGCTCGTTTTTATGTCTATAAAAAGTAGTTTTTTCAATATTCTGAACAATTTTCGCCATATTTTCAACCACCTGAATAGGATATCTTCCTACCGAAGTTTCTCCGGAAAGCATTACGGCATCGGCTCCGTCTAATACGGAATTGGCAACATCATTTACTTCCGCTCTTGTTGGCGTCAAACTATTAATCATCGTTTCCATCATTTGCGTAGCGATAATTACCGGCTTTGAATAGAATCTCGCTTTTTCTACAAGATTTTTCTGAATTGCAGGAACTTCCTCCATCGGAACTTCCACACCAAGATCTCCTCTTGCAACCATCAATCCGTCACATTCCAATAAGATCTGATCGATGTTTTTTACTCCTTCAGGTTTCTCAATTTTTGCGATGATTGGCGTCTTGAATTTGCCGTTTGGATGTTTTTTAATTAATTCTTTTAAATCAATAATATCCTGAGCGTGACGCACAAAAGAAAGAGCAATCCAGTCCACTTGCATATCAAGCATGAAATTGGCATCCTGAATATCTTTTTCTGTAAGTGCCGGAAGCGATACATTTGTGTTGGGAAGGTTTACCCCTTTTTTAGAGCTCAATGGTCCCCCTTGAATTGTTTTTGCCTTTACAGTGTCGATTTTATTGGTTTCAAGAACTTCTAAAACCAGCTTACCATCATCAATCAAAATTCTTTCACCTACATTTACATCCTGAGGAAATTGCTGATAAGTCATGTAAACTTTTGTAGAATCACCTTCAATTTTTTCATTGGTAAAAGTTAGTATATCACCAGGATTCAGGTATGAACCTTCTTTTACAACGCCAACTCTTAATTTTGGGCCTTGCAAATCTCCTAAAATACTTACAGAATATCCGTAATCTTTATTAAGCTCTCTGATGATTTGAATATTGGAACGAACTAAGTCGTAATCTGCGTGCGAAAAATTTATTCTAAAAACGTCTACACCGGCCTTCATAAGCCCCAACATTACTTCTTTTGATGATGAAGCCGGGCCAAGTGTTGCGATAATTTTTGTTTTCTTTAAATACTTATTCATAATACTGGATTATTTGATAAAGCTCTTCTTCAGAACTTAAGTTGTAATCTTGAATCGGAAACACAAGATTTTCAGGCAGCAAAATTACGGAAAAATCAGGTAATTGTTCCGAACTATGCAGAATATATTCCACTTCTGTCTGATTATTTAATAAAAATTTAATATTTTCTTCTTCTGAGAAAAGCTCAGTTTGTAGTTTTTTTTGATTACTTTCTGCTGATTTGTTTGAAATGAAAGTAAAGCAGGTTTTTGTAGATTTATGATAAGCTTCAAATCTCGGAAAATAATAATCATAATATATTCCGTTGAAAACGAGATCATTAATTCTTGAAAATTTGAGATCGTTAATTTGATTTATCTTATAAAAAAATTCATGATCCGGAATATATTTGGCTAATCTTACCAAGGCTATGGTAATATCTTCAAATTCTATATCGTCTAGATCATAAAGCTTTTGTACTTCCAAGTATATTTTCTTTTTTATTTAAAATATAAAATGCTCTTTGTGCAGCTTTTTCTTCTGCTTTCTTTTTTGAAGTTTCTGTTGCATTGGCTATTTTTTCATCCCCAAGCCATACATGGCAGCGGAATACAATGCTTTTATTCACCTGTATTTCTTCGCAGGTTTCGTACCTGATGACGAGCTTTTTCTTTTGACTCCATTCTAGCAGAAGACCTTTATAGCTTACGATTTTGTTTTCAAGCTTATTGATTTCTGAAGGTGTCAAAAGCCTTTCCAATACAATTTTTTTACAGGCATCGTATTGCAAATCAAGATAAACCGCACCGATTAAAGCTTCGAAGAGATTACCTGCAATGTTTTCTCCCAATGCTACGGCATGGTTATTTTTTTGTAAAAGAGCAATAAGTTTTAAATCTTCTCCTAATTTATTAAGATTTTTCCTATTTACAATCTTAGATTTCATTTGCGTCATATATCCTTCGTTTGCTTTTGGATAAGTCTGAAACAAATGGCACGAAACAATTGTACCCAAAACAGAATCTCCCAAAAATTCAAGCCTTTCATAATTAGTGTCTTGATTTTTAGAAGAACTTTTAATAGAAAAAGCTTCACGGTAAAAGCTGATATTCTGAATTTCGGTGCCTAAAATTTTATTAAGCTCCATGCTCAGGAAATAATCTCTCTCCGATAATTTTCTTTTTCTTTGTTTGAGGAGGAATTTAGAAAAGTATTTCTGTAACTCCATTCAGTGATAATTAGATTTTCTTAAAAAGAACGCAAGCGTTGTGCCCACCAAATCCAAAAGTGTTACTCATAGCTACTTTCACATCTTTTTTTACAGCTTTATTGAAAGTAAAATTCAGTCTGCTGTCAATACTTTCATCATCAGTAAAATGATTGATCGTAGGAGGAACAATACCGTGAATAATAGTTCCCACCGCAGCAATAGCTTCAATAACACCGGCAGCACCCAAAAGGTGGCCTGTCATTGATTTTGTAGAATTAATCTGAATGTCGAAAGCATGCTCACCCAATAATCTTGAAATTGCGCTGGATTCTGCAACGTCTCCTAATGGAGTAGAAGTACCATGCATGTTGATATGATCTACTTCATCAGTAGTTAATCCTGCATCTTCCAAACAATTTTTCATTACCAAATAAGCGCCTAAACCTTCAGGATGTGGTGCTGTCATATGATGTGCATCTGCACTCATACCACCACCTAATAATTCTGCATATATTGTTGCACCTCGCTTTACAGCGTGTTCATATTCTTCAAGAATGATAGTTCCTGCACCTTCGCCCAATACAAATCCGTCTCTGTCTTTGTCGAATGGCCTTGAAGCTGTTGTAGGATCGTCATTTCTCGTAGAAAGTGCCATCATAGCATTGAATCCGCCAACGCCACTTGCTGTAACGGCAGCCTCTGAGCCTCCGCAAACAATAACGTCTGCCTTTCCTAATTGGATAAGCATTTTAGAATCAATCAATGCATTTGCAGATGAAGCACACGCAGAAACAGTAGTATAATTGGGACCATGAAAGCCATATTCAATAGAAATATGCCCCGGTGTGATATCCGCAATCATTTTTGGAATAAAAAAAGGATTGAATCTTGGAATTTCGGTGTTTGCCCATCCTAAAACTTCAGTTTCAAAAGTTTCTAAACCTCCAATTCCTGATCCCCAGATTACTCCGACTCTGTTTTTGTCTACATTGTCTTCAATAATTCTTGAATGTGCAACTGCCTCTCTGGCAGCCACCATTCCAAGTTGAGTGTTTCGATCCATTTTTTTTGCTTCTTTTTTATCAAAATGCTGCAACGGATCGAAGTTTTTCACTTCGCACGCAAATTTAGTTTTAAAGTTTTTGGCATCAAAAAGAGTAATCGGAGCGGCTCCGCTCTCGCCTTTTACAAGACTTTCCCAGTATTCATTCGCATTATTACCGATGGGTGTTATTGCGCCAAAACCGGTTACAACTACTCTTTTTAATTCCATAAACTTTGTAAATTTTCTTTGTTGAAGAATATTATTTATTTACTACTTCCTCTATATAAGCAATAGCGTGCCCTACAGTAGTAATTTTTTCAGCTTGGTCATCCGGGATCTGAATGTTAAACTCTTTTTCAAATTCCATGATTAACTCAACTGTATCTAGTGAGTCAGCTCCTAAATCATTTGTGAAGCTAGCCTCAGGAGTTACCTCTGTTTCTTCAACGTCAAGCTTATCGGCGATGATAGCTTTTACTCTTGATGCAATGTCTGACATAGTAAATTATTTTTTTAATTGTTAGATTGTGCAAATATATAAAATTCTTTAGGATAAAACATTTTTTTAGGGTTTTTTGTCTTGAGATAATGCGTATTTTATTGTCTAATTGTTTAGTATTTTAATTTTCAGCTGTTTATATTTGATTGATCAGTTTTTAAGCATTGATATTAAGTTAAATGTTTTCACATTAATCAAAACTTAATTCAGGTGCTTGAGATAAGAAAAGCTTAAACTTCCAGTCTTTTCACAAAGAAAAATACCATCCGTAATCTGATGGTATTTTTCTTTTAATTATTAATTTTAATCTAGTGGTTTTCGTCCTGTGATAATATTATATAGTATTACAATAATTGCTATTACTAGCAAAACATGTACTAAATAACCTGTGCTCATTCCTGGTACGATACCCAGTATTCCTAGCAGCCAAACAATAATACAGATGACCGCGACTAACCATAGTATACTTCTCATGACTATAAAATTTTAATGTTATGTATTTTACTATACATATTCTGTGCCTTTTTATGAAAAGTAGTGAAGAAATGCGTTTTTAAGATGTTTATGAAGCTTTTTTTATTAAGGATATTAATTTATTGCATTTAGTAAGAGTCTGAATGTTGATGATAATATTTCAAAAACTTATTCAATGTTGAAAGAATAAATAAAAGCCATTACTATTTGTAATGGCTTTTAAAATAAAGTGGAGTTGGAGGGATTCGAACCCTCGTCCAAACAAGCAATACATAAGATTTCTACATGCTTATTCTGCTATTGGTTTTCGACTGAAAGCAGAGAGCAAACACCCAACTTTCAGCTTATCTTCTAAGGTTTTCGAGTTTTAGACGAAGCTTCTAAAACCTTATTTCTGCATTCCTATATCTCAGAATCAAACGCCGCAGAACAGAGCATTTGTGAGATATCTTGCTTCCTTACTATCTTCGGGAAAGCGCTTGAGACCTACTAAACTTCGGATTAAGCTGCAAGAGCGAACTCTTCGTTGCCAGTTAAAGTTTTGTAGCAAGGGATTATAGAGATCGCGCTACGGTTCTCTGCATGCTTACTTACCCATTGATCTTGCTGTCGAAACCAGTCAACCCCATAGAAAGTGAATGCAAAGATAGCGCATTCTCACAAATGTTTATATAATTAGTTATAGCTTTTTTAAATAATAATTATTTTAATAAATTTTATTCTCTATTTTTAAGTAAAACCCAACCTGATAACTGTACAGGCTTTTTACTGATTCTATCCTCCCACATTAATTGATACCAATAAGTGTCTGTAGGAAGTGGTCTGCCGAGATATTTTCCGTTCCATATAGGGTTTTTTGGATTCAGCTTAAAAATAGTCTTTCCATATTTATCAAAAATAGATCCTGCAAAATTACCATATTTACTGATTTCGCCAAAATCAATAATATCATTTATGCCATCACTATTCGGAGTGATAACATTAGACATAAAAAATGTATAATATTCTATTTCCGAATAACAAATGGCACCTCTGTTTCTTACTTTTATAGAATACTTTGTGTTTTTTAGTACATTAATAAATATATTGGAAGACTGCCACGTTATACCACCGTCAACGGAATATTCTAAAGCTGTATTGCCATTATTTTTAACCTTTATAGTTAAGGTGTTGTCTTTATAAATTACTTCTGAGATTTCAGGAGTTTGGATATAAGATACATTTGCGGTAAAGGTCTTAGTACAAATCCCATTGCTAATAGTTACTGAATAAGTTCCTGCTAATCCTGTGTTGATTGTCTGTGTATTTTCTCCAGTATTCCATTGGTAAGTGTAACCTTGTCCGGAACCTGCATCTAAAATAGCTGTGTCCCCCTTGCAGATTTCAACATCTTGTAATGTGGAAATGATTTCAGAAACCACTTCAATTGTAATATTTGCGGGCGCAGAAATGCATCCGTTTGCACTAGTTCCTGTTACTGTATACGTCGTATTGGAAGTAGGGGAAACTGTTTGTGTATTTCCGTTGCCGGGTAATCCGGCCCAATTATAAGAGACGGCACCATTGGCTGTAAGTGTTACAGATTCACCTTTGCAAATAGTAAGTTTAGAAGCATTAATAACTATAACTGGAGGAGCTGTGTTTTTTATTACCATTACTGCGCCTTGGTTTGTGCATCCGGACGGGTTAGTAATAGTAAGTGTGTAAGTTCCGTTATTATTTACTGTCGGACTTAATGTATTTGCTCCTGCTGTAATATTTCCACCGCCTGTTGCTGTCCATAAAAATGTAGCTCCGGGTTGAAAAACAGAAACCGAAGCATCTAAAGTTATCTGTGGATTTGTACAATTGATCTGCGCAGGTACAGCAATATTTACAATAACGGCAGGGTTTATTATCACATCTACAGATTCCTGATACTGACATCCTGAAGGAGTTGTTACGATTACGGTGTGAGTTCCGGCGGTTGTGACTGTGTTGGTTGCTCCGTTTGTTCCGTTTGACCAAGTGAAGGTATTTCCTGTTCCGGTAGCAGTTGCTGTCAATAATGTTGAAGAGCCATCACAAAATGTTAAATTCCCCGTGATTTGAACATTGGGATTTGCATCTTGTGTAATTGTAATCAATGTAGGATCGCTTGTACAGGTTCCGTTATTATTGGTAAGTGAATAAGTTCCCGGATTTGTTATTGTGATAGCCTGGGTAGTTTGTCCGTTTGACCAGATATTTCCTGTGGCAAAGTTTGAAGTTAATGTAACAGTAGTATTGCCGCAAATAACATTCGAAGAAGCGGTAATTACAGGAGTTGGTTTTTGATTTATAATTAATTGTAATTCTGCAATTTTAAAGCAGGTTGCAGATTTTACAAGGACATAAATTATGGTATTTCCCGAAGTATGTGCTGCCGGATTTGCAATGGTATTGGTATTTCCTGCGATCGCATCGGCTTGATTTAAATAATAATCAAAAGTTACGTTTGTAGTCGTGCTGATGTTAGGTTGTGAAGCCGTCAAATCAAATATTGCAGTTGTTGAATCTGAACATTGACTCAAGCTCGAGTTCTGAACCACCGGAACAACTCCTTGTGTTACCGTTACCGTTTTCTGGTATTGGCATCCATTCGGTGTTGTTACCGTTACGGAGTAAGTTCCTGCTGTTGCAATATTATTTATTGCACCGTTTGTTCCGTTTGACCACGCAAAAGCATTTCCTTGTCCTGTGGCAGATGCTGTCAGTTGAGTAGGAGATTCGCATAGAATTAAATTTCCTGAAATCTGTATATTAGGATCATTTTCACTTGTAATAGTTACTGAAACAGGTAAGCTTGTACAGAGCCCGTTAGAATTTGTTAAGGTGTAGGTTCCAGCTGTCGTTACGGTTATAGATTGTGTGGTTTCTCCTGTAGACCATGTATTTCCGGTAGCCTGACTCGAAGTGAGAATAACATTTCCTCCAAAGCATATATTTGTTGAAGAGCTTGTAATAGTTGGCGCTGCCAATTGTGTAACGTTGAGCTGTAATTCGGCAATCTTCGAACAGGTGGCGGATTTTACACGGACATACATTATAGCGTTTCCGGAATTATGTGCTGTCGGATTTGCAATGGTATTGGTATTTCCAGCAATTGCATCGGCTTGATTTAAATAATAATCAAAAGTTACATTCGCGGTAGTGCTGATATTAGATTGTGAAGTTGTTAAATCAAAGATTGCATTTGTTGAATTTGAACATTGATTTAGGCTTGAATTCTGGACCACGGGTACAGTTCCTTGCGTTACCGTTACGGATTCCTGATATTGGCATCCGTTCGGTTTGGTAACGGTTACGGTGTAAGTTCCTGCGGTGGCAATGGTGGTTGTAGCTCCATTCGTCCCATTTGACCACGTAAAAGTATTTCCGGCACCTGTCGCAGTTGCTGTTAATTGAGTGGGGGATCCACAAAGAGCTAAGTTTCCTGTAATTTGAATAGTAGGATCTGTATCTTGTGTAATTGTAATTGATGCTTGCGGGCTTGTGCAAATTCCGTTCGTGCTTGTTAAAGTATAGGTTCCGGGTGTTGTTACGGTGATGGATTGCGTGGTTTCTCCTGTAGACCATATGTTTCCCGTAGCATTATTTGAGGTTAATGTAATACTTGAATTTGGGCACAAAACGGTTGTAGGCGCTGTTATATTTGCGGTTAAGCTTTTGTTTTTAAAAACAATTGCTTTGGTGTCTTTACAGGCACTAATTGCATTGTTGGGATTATTTGGATCATTATAATTAATATTATAAAAATAGGTATTGTTTGTATTTACCGTTAAAGGTCCGTTGATTGGGTTGTTTCCCGTTGCTGCATCATTAGCATTATTGAAATAAGAAACTGAAAAGTTTACATTTCCATTCAAAATCGCGGTAGATAAAGTGCCGAAATCAAAAGTAGCAGTGTTGTTGCAAATATAAATTTCTCTTGGCGAATTTGCATTGGGTCCTGGATTTCCTGGCGGAATAAAAGGATTCGGAGCAAGAGCGGGATTGGTAAAAGGTGATACAAAAGTTGCCGTTCCACCCCAAGTAAGGTTGAATGAAAATACGGTTGGTGACCAGTTATCAAGATATAAAAAATAAGTTTGTCCAGCCAAAACATCCAAATATCTGCAGTAAGGATTTGTGTTTCCCCCACCAGATGAGGTGTTTGTATTGGTTAAATTCATTCCAGTACTTCCGATATTTCCAGAGGCGTTACATCTTATTGGGAAGCCTTTGTTTGAGCATGCGACATTCGGGCCATATATTGCCCAGTCGTAGTCTACAGGCCCTGTTGGTGTAAGGTCAAAAGTCAAAGTTCCGCTTGTTGCAACCGTGAATTTATACCAAACCGAATGATGTTCGCCCCAGATCAAACAGTCGCCCAGGGTTTCGTTAATATTTCCAATTCCAGATGGTGTGAAGTTTATATTGGAATTTCCGCAAACTGTAATCGCAGAATTGCAATCTTCCTGTGCAAAAGCAATTATTTGGAAAAGCAATAATAAAGAAAAAAGTAATTTTTTTATCATAAGTGAAATAAATAAAGTTTTATAATCTTTGCTTTTATTTTAGCATAAAAGCCTTTTAACGGTATTTAAAGTTGTAATTATATTTTGAAAAAAAACAAAAATGATCAACTTGTTTTTCTGTGTTGTTTGCTTAAATGCTATTTTGGTTAAATAAATAACACAAAAATAAGTAAAATAATTAATAAATTATATTTTTTAAGTTGATTTAATAAATATTTCACATAAATTATCGAATAAAAGAATTGAAGGATATTTCTAATAAAAAATTTGTGGATTAATAAAAAATGCATACTTTTGCAATCCAAAATGAGATGTAATATATGTTAATAATTCCAGTAAAAGATGGCGAATCCATCGATAGAGCACTAAAAAAATATAAAAGAAAATTTGATAAAACGGGTACAGTTCGTCAGTTAAGATCTAGACAAGCGTTTATCAAGCCTTCTGTAACGCTTAGACAAGCTAGATTGAAAGCGGCTTATAAGCAAAGAGGATTAAGCAAGGAAGAGCAAGCTTAAGAAATTTTCTTAAACACATACTAAATCACTTCTTAAATAGTTATATTTGAGAAGTGATTTTTTGTTTTATATTGATATTATGCGAGAAAAATTTTTAGACTATTTACAGTTTGAAAAGAGGTATTCGCCTCACACCATTACAAGTTACCGCAAAGATCTTGAAGATTTTTATCATTTCTATCTTAAAACAGAATCATCCGAAGATATCTCAAAGGCCGATAAGAAAGCTATCAGAAACTTTATTGTTGATCTTAGTGAAAAAAATATTTCCAAACGAAGCATCAACCGAAAGCTTTCGTCCCTCCGAAGTTTTTATCTTTTTCTTTTAAAAATCGGCGAAATCAGCGTTTCTCCCGTTGAGACAATTTCTTCCATGAAGTTTTATGCTGAAAAACAAATTCCGATGTCCGAAGACGAAATGAAAATTCTTGAACACGATGTTCTCGATAAAGCTGAAAATATACTTGAAAAATGTATTGTTGAAGTTTTGTATCAGACAGGAATCAGAAAGGCTGAACTTTGTGGCTTAATATTTGAAAGTGTAAACCTTGAAGAAAATGAGCTAAAAATACAGGGAAAAGGGAACAAACAAAGATTCATCCCGATCTCTCCAAACTTGTCTGAACTGCTCAAAAACTATTTGGAAATCAGAAACCCACTCGACGGATTTGAAATGTATTTCTTTGTCAATAAGAAGGGAAAAAAACTGACGGAAAAATTTGTTTATGTGGTAGTTAATAAGTACCTTAGTCTTGTTACTTCAAAACAAAAAAGAAGCCCTCACATTTTAAGACATAGCTTTGCTACACATGTTTTAGATAACGGGGCAGAGATTTCAAAAGTAAAAGAAATATTGGGACATTCGAGTCTTGCAAGCACACAGGTGTACACGAATGCCAATATAGAACAATTGAAAAAAGTGTTTAATCAGGCTCATCCTAGAGCTATTAAAAAAGAAGAATTATGAAGATTTCAGTACAAGCAATCGGCTTAACTCCACACGAACCGCTAGAGTCTCATGTAGACAAAAAAGTAAGTAAGCTCAATACGTTTTATGACAAAATTTTAGAATGCAAAGTCTTTCTGAAAGTCGAGAATAATTCGGAAAAAGCCAACAAAACAACCGAGCTTATCTTGGTCGTTCCGGGAGATGATATTGTAGTAAAAAAAACAAGCGCAAGTTTTGAAGAAAGTCTGGATATGTGTGTTGATGCTGCTAAGAAACTGTTAATCAAGAAAAAAGAATTGGCTTAGGAAAGAAAGTGAAAAAAACATCAAAAAAGTTTGAGATTTCAAAAAATCTATTCTATATTTGCACTCGCAAAAAGGAATGACGATCTTTTGAAATCTTTTTAATTTTGCCTCCATAGCTCAGCTGGCCAGAGCACGTGATTTGTAATCTCGGGGTCGTGGGTTCGAATCCCTCTGGAGGCTCAATTTAATATAAAATATCTGGGGAGATTCCAGAGTGGCTAAATGGGACTGACTGTAACTCAGTTGCTTCGGCTTCGTAGGTTCGAATCCTGCTCTCCCCACATTTTATATTATAGAAAACTTGCAGATTAAAAGGTAATTTCCTAAGTTTGCACAGCGTTTACCAATGATTTTGGAAACAAAATTGCGGAAGTAGCTCAGTTGGTAGAGCGTCAGCCTTCCAAGCTGAATGTCGCGGGTTCGACCCCCGTCTTCCGCTCAAATTATCACACCGATTGAGGCGTGATTTTTTTTACCACTGATGTAGCGTAGAGTAGCATTTCTCTGTTTGCCTTCAGTTGATTATTTTAAATTGCTTCCATAGCTCAGCTGGCCAGAGCACGTGATTTGTAATCTCGGGGTCGTGGGTTCGAATCCCTCTGGAAGCTCAATTTAATATAAAATATCTGGGGAGATTCCAGAGTGGCTAAATGGGACTGACTGTAACTCAGTTGCTTCGGCTTCGTAGGTTCGAATCCTGCTCTCCCCACATTTTATATTACAAAAAAACTTGCAGATTTAGAAAGGAATTAATAAGTTTGCACAGCGTTTACCAATGATTTTGGAAACAAAATTGCGGAAGTAGCTCAGTTGGTAGAGCGTCAGCCTTCCAAGCTGAATGTCGCGGGTTCGACCCCCGTCTTCCGCTCAACAAGAATCACGCTGCAAGGTGTGATTTTTTGTTTAAGGCCGACTTAGCTCAGCGGTAGAGTGCTTCCTTGGTAAGGAAGAGGTCACGGGTTCAAGTCCCGTAGTTGGCTCAACTTATCCCGATTTCTTCGGGATTTTTTTATGCTTAATCGTCTAATATCCTTTAAATTCTTAAATGAAATTTATAATGTATTGAATCATTCTTAAATCGGATGATTAATCTTATTAATTCTTCACGACTTAATGATTCAGAAAACACATAATTTAATCAGTTAAAATTTAATATTATTTTAATTAATCATAAATCATATTTTTGTAACAGCACTTCCCCATAAACACAGCATTTTAAGTAGAAATGCGGAATTCATTATAAAAAAGCGTCATAAAAATTTTCATTAAATTCGTGTCAAATAATTTGTTGATGAATATTCTTCTTTTAGAAGACGACCTCATTCTGTCGGCAGAATTGAGCAAGTTTTTAGAATCAAACCGCTTTACATGTGACAGAATTTATGAAGGAGAAACTTTTCTTCGCCAGATAAAAAATAATTCTTACGATTTGTATTTGTTGGATATTAATGTGCCTAAAATCAGTGGATTAGATGTCTGCCAAACCATTCGCTCTTTCGATAAAAATACACCGATCATTATTATTTCGGCTTATGGAGATATTTCCGATAAGAAGGACGCTTTTACGAGATTGGCAGATGATTATTTGGTGAAGCCATTTCAGTTTGAAGAATTATTACTTCGAATGAATTCTCTTTTAAGACGTAAATCTCCGGTTGATAATATAGATCTGGATATTATAAGGATTGATGATTTAATTATCAATAAAACCGAACAAAAAGTTTTCCGTGCAGGAAACGAAATCGCTTTAACTTTAAAAGAATTTCAGCTTCTTGTTTACCTTGCAGAAGCGCAGGGTAGAACGGTTTCTAAACAACAGATTACTGAAAATGTCTGGGAACATAATTTTAATACGAATACCAATACGGTAGAAGTTTACATCAATTTTTTAAGGAAAAAAATCGACAAAGAATATAAAGTAAAGCTTATTCACACGAGATCTGGTTTCGGGTATTATCTAAATCCATTATAAGCAAACAACAACGGACAACCAACCACCAATAACTATTTAAATGTCTTTAAAAAGAAAGATTGCGCTTACGTTAAGTGTTTCATTTTCCCTGCTTTTTGGGGTTGTTCTGATTATTATTTATATTTCGTTCAATGATTTCCGCAGAGAAGAATTTAAAGACCGATTTGTAAGGCGATTAGGATTTACCACCAATTTTATTTCAAAATCTAAAAATTTTGAGAATGAGGCGCCTATCTTTTTTAATGAAAATTCTGATAATTTTCTTCTCAATGAAACGATCTTGATTTTTAATGGTAACAAAGAACTTATTTACAGCACGATTAAAGATCAAAAAGTTACCTGGAATAAAGAACTTCTCATCGAGCTCGACAAGAAAAAAGACATTTACAACGAAGAAACGGTTCCGGAAGTGTATGCCGCTTTAAAAAACATTAACGGAGAAAATTATTACATTCTCACGAGTGCGTACGATACCAACGGAAAATCGAAGCTTGAGTATTTGAAATACCTTTTAATTACCGCTTTTATTACCTGCACTTTGCTGATCGGTTTTTTCAGTTATTATTTTATGGGAAAATTTCTTCAGCCTTTGGAAGATTTGAACAAAGAAATTTCTGAGGTCACCGCTCACAAACTGACAACACAGATTCCGGTGGAGCAGTCGAATGACGAGATAAGTATTCTGGCAAAGTCTTTTAATACGATGATTGTACGATTAAATGATGTTTTTCAGTCACAAAAAGATTTTACAGCAAGTGCTTCTCATGAAATCAGGACGCCGATTACAAGGATGGCTTTTCAGCTGGAAAATTTAATTAAGCTCGAGCAGCATTCTCCTGAAACTTTTTCCGCTCTTAAACAGATGTTGAAAGATGTATATCAATTATCTGATCTCACGAATTCACTTTTACTTCTCACAAAATTCGATAAAGAAAATATTCAGACCATTTATGAAGAAGTAAGAATAGATGAAGTAATTTTCGAATCGTTCGACCGGGTACAGAAAAGCTATCCCAATCTTAAAATGGATTTTCTTATTTCTGAAGAAACGCAGGAAAATGCTTTTTTAACGATCAACGGAGTTCAATCGCTTTTAGATATCGTCTTTATAAATTTATTGAAAAACGCTGCAGTCTATTCTGATAATGCTGATGTAAAAATTTTAATTACCGAAAATGAAACTCATCTTTCAGTAGATGTATTTTCGGAAGGCAATACCATTTCAGAAGAAGAGCAGCCAAAACTTTTCGAAGCTTTTATGCGCGGAAATAATTCTCAGAATATTTCCGGCTCCGGTCTTGGACTTAGAATTGTAAAAAGAATTTTAGAATATCATAATGCAAATATTCAATACAATTCTCCTTTTGAAAACATGAACAAGTTTAGTGTGATTTTCAATAAATAAAACTTTTAACCATTAAGATTTATTGAGGATATAAGAATATTAAGTTGAGCTTTGCTTTAAGTACTTATCATTTTAAAATCGATTAGATTTTTCTTAATGGAACTTAACTTTTTAAATCCCTTAATATTTCAAATAAATGGTTAGAAAAAATATTTCAAAACCTTTCCAAAACCAAATTTAATTTTATTTTAAGCCTCCTTTAAGTTCGTTTTAATCGAGCAGCCGCACTTTTGTCATCAAAATTGAAAGAATGAACAAAATTGCAGGACTGTTCGTGGTTATTTCTTCGGTGATATCAGCGCAGCAGCAAATGTCGCTTTTGGAGTGCGAAAATGCCTTTCAGCAAAACAACCTTCAGCTTCTTGCCGAGCAATATAGCATCAACATGGCAGATGCAGATATTTTGCAGGCGAAAATATGGGAGCTTCCGCAGATGAGTGGTTATATCAACGGATATAATCCCCAAGATAAAAGAGTTTTAGACGCAGGAAGAGCCAAAGGTTTCGAAGTTACTCAACTCATTTATATGGGTGGTAAAAAGAAAAATGAAATCGCTTTTGCAAAATCTAATAAAGAGCTTGCGCAATTACAGTTTTCACAACTTTTGGTAGAATTAAGAACGCAGCTTCACACCAATTATTACAATCTTTATTACGAGAAACTCAAGCTTGAAAATACCAATAAGCAATTAGGGTATATGAATGATCTTTTAAAGGCGTACAAAGTACAGTCTGCAAAAGGTAATGTTTCGTTGAAAGATGAAGTAAGGCTTCAAAGTATCGTTATTCAGCTGAATAATGATAAAGTAAATATCAACAAAAATCTTTTGGAGTTTGAGCAAAATCTTAAAGTGCTTACCGGAATTACAGAAAATATCGACCCTGAGATTTCAGAAGAAGAAGCCAAACTGGTTTTAACGGCACAGCCTTTCGGCGATAATGATGAATTGAAAAGAAAAGCGCTCGAAAACAATGCAGATTATTTATTTATTCTAAAACTGATTGATAATTCTAAATTATATGCGCAGTGGCAAAAATCGTTGAATGTTCCCGATTTGAATGTCGGTGCAGAATACGATCAGGCTTCAGGTACTTTTAATAATGAAATTAATCTGAAGGTCGGAATTCCCATTCCATTATGGAAAAGCAATAAAGGAAATGTAGAAAAGGCCAATTACGCCATCAAGCAGAATCAGAAAAACGCAGAATTCCAAAAACTCAATTTAGAAACGAAAGTACAATCTGCATTTCAGATCTGGAAAACCCAATATGATCAGTTAGCGGAGATAAAATCTACAGACTTAAGTAATCTGGATCTTGTTTATGACGGAATGCTTAAAAATTTCAGAAACGGAAATATCAGTCTGATCGAGTTTACAGATTTCATGGAAAGTTATCGCCAAACCGCACTGCAGATTTATGATATGAAAAATGATTTGATGGAATCTGCCATTCAGCTCAATCAATTAGTACAAACCAAAATCTTCTATTAACAATACAATGAAAAAAATAATTATACCCTTGTTTTCAGCTTTGCTTTTATGGTCATGCTCAAAACCTGAAATTGCAAAAACTCCCGAGCCAAAAGGTTTTGAACTGAGTAATACAATGCTCGAATCAATTTCCACTGCAAAAGTTGAGAATAAAAATGTAGAAGATTCTTACAGTTTTTACGGTAAAATTGCTGCAGATGCCAATTCATATATCGATGTTTTCCCTTTAGTCGGAGGAAATGTGATGAGTGTAAACGTGGAATTGGGTGACTATGTAAGAAAAGGACAAGTTTTGGCAACCATAAGAAGTACCGAACTGGCAGAAGTACAAAAAGATGCAAGCGATGCAAGAACAGATTTGCAGGTTGCTAAAAACAATCTTCGTGTTGCAAGAGAAATGTATGAAGGAAAACTGAATACAGAAAGAGATGTACTTGAAGCAAAAAGCCAGCTTCAGAAAGCAGAGGACCAAATGCAGAGAGCATCTGCAGTAAGTACGGTTTACAATGTGAAAAACGGAAATATTTACAGTGTTTTGGCACCAATTAGCGGTTATATTGTTCATAAAGACATCAATAAAGATATGCAGCTGAGAAGTGACAGGAGTGAAAATATTTTTGATGTTGCCAATACTACAAATGTTTGGGCCATTATGAATATCAATGAAGCGGATATCGACAAAATAAGTCTTGGAATGCCAGCGCAGGTTTCCACATTGTCTTATCCTGATAAAGTTTTTGACGGGAAAATTGATAAAATATTCAAAATTATCGATCCTGAAACCAATGCAATGCAAGCAAGAGTTGTTCTCGATAACGCCAACGGATTGTTGATTCCGGATAGTAAAGCAACGATTAAAGTTTCAAAATCTGAAAATAAAACTGCTCTTTCTATTCCTTCAAAAGCCGTGATTTTTGATGATGACAGAAGTTATGTTGTGGTTTTTAAATCGAGAACTGATGTAAAGATTAAAGAAATTCAGGTTTTAAAACAGCTTGGTGAGGTCACTTATATTTCAGAAGGTCTTTCGGAAGGTGAGAACGTAATTACCAATAATCAGCTGTTAATCTATCGCTCTCTAAAAAATTAATTTACCAAACCATTAAGATATTTTGAATACATAAGCGATTAAAATTAACCTATTATTTAACCAAAGCTAAGTCATCTTTTTGATGCGCTTTAATTCATCTTTATCATTCATTTTCTTAATGGTTTTTAAATCATTTAGATACAATTAAACATTAGAGATCAGCCTGAAAACTAAAACCTAATATCTAACATCTATTCACATGAATAAATTCATAAAAAATATAATATCGTTTTCACTTAAAAACAAGGCTTTTACCTTTATTTGGGTTGCGATTTTGGCAGTTGCAGGATTTATAAGTTTCAAAAATATGCCGATTGAAGCTTTCCCCGATGTTACCAATACGCAAATCGTAATCATTACCCAATGGGACGGTAGAAGCGCTGAAGAAGTGGAACGTTTTGTCACCACACCGATTGAGTTGGCGATGAGTCCGGTTCAGAAAAAAACAAGTGTGCGAAGTACCACAATGTTTGGGCTTTCCATTGTTAAAATTCTTTTTGATGATGGAGTTGACGATATGTTTGCCCGAAATATGGTCAACAATCAGCTTCGAAATGTAAGCCTTCCCGAAGGAATTGATCCCGAAGTACAGCCTCCTTACGGACCGACCGGAGAAATTTTCAGATATACTTTAGAAAGCAAGAAAAAAGATTCCCGCGAACTTCTCACTTTACAAAACTGGGTCATCGACAGAGCGCTTCGTGGTGTTCCGGGAGTTGCAGATATCAATGTTTTCGGAGGTCAGGATAAAGTTTTTGAGTTGAGTATCGATCCGAGAGCTTTAGATAAATATAATTTAACACCGCTGCAGGTTTATGAAGCGGTGACAAAAAGCAATCTAAATGTTGGTGGCGATGTGATCGAAAAAAACGGACAAGCCTATGTGGTACGAGGAATTGGTTTGGTACAGTCGATAGACGATATTGGCAATATTACCATTCATAATGACAGCGGAAACCCTATTTTGGTAAAATATGTTGCTGAGGTTCATGAAAGTTCGCGACCGAGAGTGGGGCAGGCTGGATTAAACAATCAGGATGATACCGTAGAAGGAATTGTCGTGATGAGGAAAGGAGAAAATCCGCGTGAAGTTTTGGTGGGTGTGAAAGCTAAAATTAAAGAGCTTAACGAAAAGATCCTTCCGAAAGATGTAAAAATGGTCACATTCTATGACCGTGATAATCTGATGGATTTTACCACAGAAACCGTGATGCACAATTTGATGGAAGGAATCATACTCGTTACGGTGATTGTCTTGATCTTTATGGCAGATTGGCGAACGACTTTAATTGTTTCCATCATCATTCCTCTGTCTTTGCTTTTTGCATTTTTATGTTTAAAAATAGCAGGAATGAGCGCCAATTTACTGTCATTGGGAGCGGTAGATTTCGGAATTATCATTGACGGAGCCGTCGTCATGGTTGAAGGGATTTTCGTAATGCTCGACCATAAAGCCAAAAAATACGGTCCTGAAAGATTCAACAAAATGGCAAAAGCAGGTTGGATCAAACAAACCGGAACCGGTTTAGGAAAAGCTATTTTCTTTTCAAAATTAATTATTATCACCTCATTAATTCCGATTTTCTCATTCCAGAAAGTGGAAGGTAAAATGTTTTCACCTTTAGCATTTACCCTTGGTTTTGCATTGTTGGGAGCTTTGATTTTTACTTTGACGCTAGTTCCTGTTTTAACGCATTTACTTTTAAATAAAAATGTAAGAGAGAAGAACAACCCATTTGTGAATTTTTGGGACAAAATTGTGCTGAAAGGTTTCAAATTTACATTTAAGAATAAAAAATTAAGCTTAATTATTTCTATTTCATTTGTAGCAGTAACTTTATTTTCAGGGAAATTTTTGGGAACAGAATTTTTACCTCAATTAAATGAAGGTTCACTTTGGATTACTGCAGAAATGCCGATGAGCTCATCTTTAAAAGAATCTTTGAAGACAGCTGATATTTTGAAGAAAGATATTATGAGCGTTCCTGAGGTGACCGATGTCTTGGCGCAAACCGGACGAAGCAACGACGGAACAGACCCGAATGGATTCGGATTTGTGCAGTTTGCCGTAAATCTTAAACCTAAAGATGAGTGGAAAAGAAAAATCAGCTATGAACAACTCACCGAAGAAATTGATAAAAAACTCAGCAATTATCAGGGAATAACATTTAATTATTCTCAGCCGATTTCTGATAACGTTGCTGAAGCGGTTGCCGGTTTTAAAGCTGAAAACGGAATTAAAATTTATGGTGACAATCTTCAGACATTGGATGAATTGGCGGATAAAGTTTTAAAATCAATAAAAGATGTGGATGGAGTACGTGATGCAGGAATTATTAAAAATATCGGTCAGCCGGAAGTAAATGTGGTTTGGGACAGAAATAAAATGGCAGCGTATGGCGTAATGCCTGAAGATGCACAAACTGTTCTGGAAATGGCTTTTGGTGGGAAAACAGCTTCAGAAATGTATGATGGCGAAAGAAAATTCCCGATTCGTTTGAGATATTCTCACGAATACAGAAAAGATGAAAACGATATTGCTTCACTGATGATTCCTACGCAGGAAGGAACGATGATTCCACTGAAGGAAGTTGGAAATATTGAAAAAAATAATGGAGCAGCATTTATTTATCGTGATGATATCAAACGGTATATTGGAATTAAATTCTCGATTCGTGACCGAGATTTGGGAGGAACCATTGCTGATGCACAAAAAGAAGTAGCAAAAATTAATCTTCCGGAAGGTTATAAAGTAGGCTGGACCGGTCAGTTTGAGAATCAACAGCGAGCAACAGCACGTTTAACAGAAGTAGTACCCATCAGTATTTTAGGAATATTTTTTCTGCTATTTATTCTTTTTGGAAACATGAAAGATTCCCTTTTGGTTTTGGCGAATGTACCTTTCGCTTTGATTGGAGGAATTATCGCATTGCATGTGACCAAAATGAATTTCGGAATTTCTGCCGGAGTTGGGATGATTGCTTTACTGGGAATCTGTATTCAGAACGGAGTTATTTTAATTACAGAGTTCCATCAAAATATCAAAGATGGCCTCAAACTGGACGATGCTGTTTTTAATGGAGTAAAATCCAGAACAAGACCCGTCATTATGACTGCTTTAATGGCATCGATCGGATTATTACCTGCCGCATTATCTACCGGAATAGGTTCTGAATCTCAAAAACCTTTAGCAATTGTCATTATCGGAGGTTTGATTACGGCAACCATTTTAACTCTGTTAATCTTCCCCATTATCTTCTGGATCTTTAACCGAACAAAGAAAACCGAAGAAATTATTTAAGAAATTATTCTTTCATTTACATTATATAGTTAGAAGCGCTGAAAAATTAATTTTCAGCGCTTCTTTAATAAATATTAAAACTATGTTGGATTTTATCTTTAGAATCCTAAACCAATTGTAAAGCCTCTTATAGCATTCGGGTAATTGGCTACAGAAGTAGTAGAACCGTTTGTTGTATTCACTGTATAAATCTTTGTGGTTCCGGCTGTAGTAGCTATCAAATACGCTTTTTGGCTTGTGCTTCCGATATCGAAACCATTGGCACCGTCGATATTGATGCCTAAAGATCCCTGCTCAATCAAAGTTCCATTGTTGGGCGGATTTTGTAAATATAATTTGTCTGTTGTGTGATCAATCACAAAAAGGGAAGTTGTAGTGGCGCCTGCAAAATTGTTTGTATATGCCGCTGCACCTAAAGTAGGCGTTCCTGGATTAATTATGCCGTCTGTAGCAGTAATTCCTCCGGTAACAGGATCCAGCCTTAAATTCTGTCCGGTATTGCTTACGACTCTTATTTTATCAACAGTAGGATTAAAATCAAAACCAAACTCAGTTCCTGCCAATAAAGTAGGGAACTGTGATCCTACTGCTGTTGCAGCGCCATTTCCTAAATTAATTGTATAAATTCTGCTTGAACTTCCTAATGCGTAAAGCTGTCCGTTTAAAGGTCTGAAATCGATGCCTAAAATGTTTTCTCCGAATTGAAGTCCGGTGATTGCTTTCGTTACAGGTTGTGGATTATTAGGATTAAATATTTGTAATGCATTAGAATTATCAACTGCATACGCTACAGGATTTGTAGGAATTGCCAAATCGATTACTTTTTGTGAAAGATTTCCAATGTTTGTAGCTTTTCCGTTAGTTAAATTTACAGTATATAAAACATTTTGTGTACCTGTTGTAGCCGCCATTACTGCTAAAGTATTATCAGGATTGATGTCGAATGCGGCTTGTCCTGTAAAAGTAATTCCTAAGCTTCCTACTTCTACTAACGTACCATTATTTGGAGGGTCTTGCTTAAAAAGTTTTCCTGAGGTAGCATCAAGATCATATAAAATGGTAGAAGCTGCTCCCGAAACGCTGTTGGTATATGCAACGCCCATAATAGATGAAGTGGTTGCAATATTGGTATCAACAGCTGCGATAGCGCCTGTTTCAGGATGTAAACGTAGATTTTGTCCCGTATTGGTCACCAATCTGATTCTGTCTACAGTTGGATTAAAATCAATAGAGGCCACAGTTCCCGAAATGACAGGTAAAAAAGATGTTGTACTTACAGCTCTGGTAGAGGCAGTAGAAGTATTAATAATGTAAAATTTGCTTGCATTGGAAACAGCATAAAGCTCTCCTGTGGCGGGTCTGAAATCAATACTCATTAATTTTTCTCCCGACGGAATTCCCATAATGGGTTTTGTAGAAGTAAATGTTGCGGAATTGTTGGTATTAAAAGATACCAGCTGATTATTTTCTGTCAAACCATAAACCATTGCATCAGGAATGATAGCCGGTTCTTCGGGCATATTGATTTCGTCGTTATCACACGAAAATATGATGGCAAGTGCAAATGTAGCCAGACAAAAATTGAATAGTTTTTTCATGTAATTTATCATTAATAGTTGTAATCTATATACGAAACAAAAACAATCTTGGATTTTTTGAACAGTTTTTTTAATTCATTTTTTTGTTTAAATTTGCAACTCGAATAATATAAAAATTACACGTTTGCAATTTTTAGTTTTGAATATTGATTTTTTTTAGCCAAAAAGATTTTAGTATTTAAAAATTCATTATATTTGCACACCGAAAAATTGAATAAAACAATAAAATAAATAATTTAAATCATGGCAAAGGAAACGTTTAATCGTAACAAACCACACTTGAACATTGGTACTATTGGTCACGTTGACCATGGTAAAACTACTCTTACTGCTGCTATTTCTGCTGTATTAGCTAGCAAAGGTCTTGCTGAGAAAAAAGACTTCTCTGCAATTGACTCTGCTCCGGAAGAAAAAGAAAGAGGGATCACTATCAATACTGCTCACATCGAATACGAAACTGAAAATAGACATTATGCTCACGTAGACTGTCCAGGTCACGCTGACTATGTTAAAAACATGGTAACTGGTGCTGCTCAGATGGATGGTGCAATCGTAGTATGTGCTGCAACTGATGGACCAATGCCTCAAACAAGAGAACATATCTTACTTTGCCGTCAGGTAAACGTACCTAGAATTGTTGTTTTCATGAACAAAGTTGACATGGTAGACGATGCTGAGTTATTAGAGCTTGTTGAAATGGAACTTAGAGACTTGTTGTCTACTTATGATTTTGACGGAGATAACTCTCCAGTAATTCAAGGTTCTGCACTAGGTGCACTTACTGCAGCTACTGCAACTCCTGTTAACACGGAAGATAAGTGGTTCAAAAGCGTAGAAGAATTAATGGATGCTGTTGATACTTGGATCGAGCAACCAACAAGAGATATGGATAAGCCATTCTTGATGCCTATTGAAGATGTATTCTCTATTACAGGTAGAGGTACTGTAGCAACTGGTAGAATTGAAGCTGGTGTTATCAATACTGGTGATCCAGTTGATATCGTAGGTATGGGTGATGAAAAATTAACTTCTACAATTACAGGAGTTGAGATGTTCAGAAAAATCCTAGACAGAGGTGAAGCTGGTGATAACGTAGGTCTATTGTTGAGAGGTATTGAAAAAACTGACATCAAGAGAGGTATGGTAATCGCTAAGAAAGATTCTGTTAAACCACACAAAAAATTCAAAGCTTCTGTTTATATCCTTTCTAAGGAAGAAGGTGGACGTCACACTCCATTCCACAACAAATACCGTCCTCAGTTCTACGTAAGAACTACAGACGTTACAGGTGAGATCTTCTTACCAGAAGGTGTAGAAATGGTAATGCCTGGTGATAACTTAGAGATCACTGTAGAATTGTTGCAACCAATCGCTCTTAACGTAGGTCTTAGATTTGCGATCAGAGAAGGAGGTAGAACAGTTGGTTCAGGTCAGGTTACTGAAATCTTAGACTAATCATCTTAATATAATTAAAGTTCCGTAAGGAAACTTACGGAACTTTATTAATCTACGGGCATCGTCCAATGGTAGGATACCGGTCTCCAAAACCGTTGATCAGGGTTCGAATCCTTGTGCCCGTGCAAATATAAATTATGAGTTCATTTGTCGATTTTTTAAAAGGTTCTTATAACGAATTCAGACATAAAGTTGAATGGCCAGCATGGTCAGATTTGCAATCGTCTACAATTGTAGTTACAATTGCTACTATAATATTGTCATTATTTACCTTTGGGGTTGATGAATTGTTTTCAAAAGCAATCAGCAACATCATCGGAATACTAATTAATGCATTCAACTAAAAAAAGTATTTTCCATGAGCGAATTGAAATGGTATGTGCTGAAAGCGATCAGCGGACAGGAAAATAAAGTGAAAAACTATATTGAGACAGAAATCAAGCGTTTAGGGTTTGAGCAGTACGTTACTCAAGTGGTTATTCCTATGGAAAAGGTTATTCAGCTTAGAAATGGGAAAAAAGTTCCGAAAGAAAGACCTTATTATCCTGGTTATTTAATGGTTGAGGCCGATCTTATGGGAGAGATTCCTCACGTTATAAAAAACATTCCTGGTGTGATTTCTTTCTTAAGTTTAACAAAAGGTGGAGATCCTGTACCGATGAGAAAATCTGAGGTAAACAGAATGCTAGGCAGAATGGATGAGCTTTCAGAGTTTGCTTCTGATGCAGAAATTCCATTCATTGTTGGAGAAAATGTAAAAGTAATTGATGGGCCATTCAATGGTTTCAACGGTACTGTAGAAAAAATTCTTGAGGATAAAAAGAAAGTGGAAGTATCTGTTCTTATTTTCGGAAGAAAAACTCCAATGGAATTAAGCTTTATGCAGGTAGAAAAAGTATAAAAATATTTATTTAAAATAAAGAAGACCACTTTAATAAGTGGTCTTTTTTTTATTGCTAGTAGTAATTGCTTTAATCTTTTATAAACTTTTCAGATAATAGGTTTCCGGAATTATCAGTTACTTTTAGAATATATGTTCCTTTTTGCAATTCATGAATATCAATCTGATTTCCTTTTAAACTTCTTTTTAAAAGCCTTCCATCTAAAGAATAAATTTCAATAGATTGTAATTCTTCTGAAAAGAATAATGTATTTTTTACAGGATTCGGATAAATCTCAAGATTCTTTTTGTTGACTTCAGATGTCGTCAACACATTACATTCCACATCATAAATATCATTGGTGATCGTCCATCCTTTTAAGCTGATTAAAATATTTCTCGCCGCTACTGCCTGCGGAGTAGAATATGCAAGTCCGGAAGAACCTAAAGTTAAATTATTTGGCGTCGAAACGCTGTTGGCCCAGCTATGTAAAGTAGAATTGTAGTTGTTGCATGATAAACCGGAAAAATCCAACATGGAATCGATTTGTGAAGCCATTGCTAAATTGAAACTACTTAAGTTCTGATTGAAAACAGCAGCGTTTTTAAGCATATTACGCATGTCTGTAACCTTTGAAGTATCCCAGTTATCAAGAGGCTGATTGAATACAGGTGAGTTTTGAAACATAGAATACATCGTGGTGACGTTGGACGTATTCCAATTTTCGATAGGTTGATTAAAAAGCTGTGCTTCATAAAACATAGACCTCATATTGGTAACAAGTGAAGTATTCCAGGTTCCGATAGGCTGATTAAATTTTTTAGATCCGGCAAACATATCAAGCATGTTTGTAACCTTTGAAGTATCCCAGTTTTCTATAGGTTGATTAAAAAGGTGATTTTCCCTAAACATTCCGCTCATGTCAGTAACAAGAGATGTATTCCAGTTTCCGATGGGTTGATTAAATTTAAAAGCATTATGAAACATAAACATCATATTCGTTACTTTTGAAGTATCCCAGTTTGCAATTGGACGGTCAAACTTTTCAGTACCGGAAAATAAATATGCCATATTGGTAACCTTCGAAGTGTCCCAATTTCCGATGAGCTGATCAAACAATGCGGTATCAAAAAACATTTGGCTCATATTGGTGACCTTTGATGTGTCCCAACTTGCAAGCGGCTGATTGAAGGTAAGTGTCCCCATAAATATTCCGGCCATATTAGTTACATTTGAAGTATCCCAAACCCCTATTGGCTGATTAAATAACTCAGCATTTGAAAACATAAGTGAAAGATCAGTTACATTAGAAATATCCCAACTGCTGATAGGCTGATTAAATTTTTTGGCAAAATAAAAAATTTCCGCTAAAGTGGTCACATTAGATATGTTCCAATTACTAAAAGTAGAATTCCCAACCAATTCATAGCATCCGGCAAACATTCCATACATATTTGTGACATTATCCAAAAACGGAATATCGGTCGCAGTGACATTCATTTCTGTGCAATAATTAAATGCCCTTTCCATAGTCGACCATTGGGTATTTCCCCATTGAGTTACATTAATAATTTTATGATTGTCGCCATGCGTTCCTATAACTTGTATATAAAAACAAATACGATGAAAGTTTCCGCTTCCATTATGTGCTTTTACAATATAGGTTGCATTGGTAGGCACAAGATTGAAAGCAGTTCCAAAATCAATTAAAAGTGGTGACCCTAAAGTTGTTGTTATATTATTAATAGTTCCGTTATGTGCAGGATACCCTACTTCTTCCCAATATATTCTATAATTAGTTCCCACTCCGGGAAAATAGATTTGTGTAGACGTGCTTGATGTAGGAATGAAGCCCGTATTGCTTGGCTTCCATATTGTGATAAACTCATTTTGTGCTTTTAGAATAGAGCAAAGCAACAGAAATACAACCAAAAATAAAGGTTTAAGTTTCATAAGTTTTTGTTTGTTATAAATTTAAGTAAAAAAGTTTATTACTAAATCTTTCTAAAAATCAATACTTTCCGTTTGCTATTTCAAAAATATTTCATAATTTTGCAGTCCGAAAGTAGGATTACTGTATGTGAGTAGGTAACCTGCTGAATAATAAATGCTTCCAAACTCATTAATTATTCAATTTTTAAAAAACAAACAATGGCTAAAAAAGTCTTTAAAATGGTTAAGCTCCAAGTAAAAGGAGGAGCAGCAAACCCATCTCCACCAGTTGGTCCGGCATTAGGTTCTGCAGGTGTGAACATCATGGAGTTTTGTAAACAATTTAACGGAAGAACTCAGGATAAGCCAGGTCAAGTTTTACCTGTAGTTATTACAGTGTACGAAGACAAATCTTTTGAATTCGTTATTAAAACTCCACCTGCAGCAATTCAGTTAATGGATGCAGCTAAAATCAAAGGAGGATCCGGTGAACCAAACAGAAACAAAGTAGGTGCTGTATCTTGGGCGCAAGTTCAAAAAATCGCTGAAGATAAGATGACAGATCTTAACTGTTTTACTTTGGACTCAGCTCTTTCTATGGTTGCAGGTACTGCTAGATCTATGGGATTAAGAGTAACAGGAACTAAACCAACTAACGCTTAAAACTAAGAGAAATGGCAAAATTGACTAAAAAGCAAAAGGAAGCTTTAAGCAAAGTAGAAAAAGGAAGAATTTATAATCTTGAAGAAGGTTCTGCTCTTGTAAAAGAGGTGAACACTGCAAAGTTTGATGCTTCTGTAGATATCGCTGTAAGATTAGGAGTAGACCCTAGAAAAGCTAACCAAATGGTAAGAGGTGTAGTATCTCTTCCTCACGGTACTGGTAAAGATGTTAAAGTTTTGGCTTTAGTAACTCCGGATAAAGAAGCTGAAGCAAAAGCTGCTGGTGCAGACTATGTAGGTCTTGACGAATATTTACAAAAAATAAAAGATGGTTGGACGGATGTTGACGTTATCGTTACTATGCCGGCTGTTATGGGTAAATTAGGACCATTGGGTAGAGTATTAGGACCAAGAGGTTTGATGCCTAACCCAAAATCAGGTACTGTAACTATGGAAATTGGTAAAGCAGTAACTGAAGTAAAAGCTGGTAAAATTGACTTTAAAGTAGATAAATACGGTATTATCCACGCTGGTATTGGTAAAGTATCTTTCGATGCTGCTAAAATCAAGGAAAATGCTCAAGAATTAATCTCTACTTTGATCAAAATGAAACCAACTGCTGCTAAAGGTACTTATGTGAAGAGCATTTATTTGTCTTCTACAATGAGCCCAGGTATTGCAATTGATAGTAAATCTGTTAACTAATTATAATCCTTAAGACAATGACAAAAGACCAAAAAGTTGTAGCAATACAAGAGATCAAAGATTTGCTTCAGGATGCTAAAGTAGTTTATGTAGCAGATCTAGACGGTTTGAACGCTGCAAAATCTTCTGACTTCAGAAGACAGGCTTTCAAGCAGAATATTAAAGTAAAAGTTGTAAAAAACACACTTTTGCAAAAAGCAATGGAACAGATTGAAGGAGTAGATTACTCTGAAATGTTCGAAACTTTCAAAGGGAACTCTGCATTAATGATTGCTGAAACGGCTAACGCTCCGGCAAAATTAATCAAAGACTTTAGAAAAAAAGAAGAGAAGCCGGCTTTAAAATCAGCTTTCGTACAAGAAACTTTCTATGTTGGTGACAACAACCTTGATGCTTTAGTAAGCATTAAGTCTAGAGAAGAAATGATCGGTGAAATCATCGGATTACTTCAGTCTCCAATTCAAAGAGTTGTTTCTGCTCTTCAAAACAAATCTGAAACAGTAGAAGCTACAGCTGAAGAAGCTGCTGCACCTGCTGTAGAAGAAACTCCTGCTGCTGAAGCTCCGGAAGCTCCTGCTGCAGAAAGCACTGACGAAACGCCAGCTGCTGAATAATTACTCTCAAAAAATTAAATAAATAATCAACAAAAACATTACAACAATGTCAGATTTAAAAAATTTAGCTGAAACGCTAGTAAACTTAACAGTAAAAGACGTAAATGAATTAGCTACTATCCTTAAGGATGAGTACGGAATCGAGCCAGCTGCTGCTGCTGTAGTAGTTGCTGCAGGTGGTGCAGGAGAAGCTGCTGAAGAAAAAACAGAATTCGATGTAATTCTTAAATCTGCAGGTGCTTCTAAATTGGCTATCGTTAAATTGGTAAAAGATTTAACTGGTGCTGGTCTTAAAGAAGCTAAAGATATCGTAGATGGTGCTCCTGCTCCAATCAAAACTGGTATCTCTAAAGACGAAGCTGAAGCTCTTAAGAAGCAACTTGAAGAAGCTGGTGCTGAAGTAGAATTGAAATAATTTTCAATTTTAAATATATAAAGCGGCAAACGAAAGTTTGCCGCTTTTTTATTGCTTAAATATTTTACTTTATTATATGTAAATTATTCTTAAGCTGTTTTTATTGTCAATGTAAATTATTTTATGTAAATTTGCAACTCTTTTGGCGCTAATAATTGTACATAAATCAGTAAAATATTGTAAATCAACTCTTTCAAAGTTTGAAAGAGATTTCGTGTTTTTATAATTCATTGCATTTTTTTTCGCCTTAAAGTAAAATTAAAAATATTTTGCATTACGCTGTGAAAAGATATACCAGCGTTGCAGTTTAGAATTAGAATATTAAAGATAAAAAATCTAGAATAAAGACCACTTCTGATAGCGCCAAACATCAAATGTCTTTATATTACTTCTTTTGTCTTTTAATCTTTTTCTGATATTTTTTGTATAAATCAAAATATTTTTTAACCCTTTCTTTAAAAGTTTTATGAGTAAAACAACAGCAATTACTAAGGGAAATGAGAGAATTAATTTCTCAACGGCAAGAGGAAAAATTATAACTCCGGACTTTTTGGATATCCAATTAGAGTCTTTTAAAGAGTTTTTCCAGCTTGATACACTTCCCGAAGACAGAAAGAAAGAAGGTTTGCACAAAACCTTCCAGGAAAACTTTCCAATTACCGATTCCAGAAACCAATTTGTATTGGAATTCCTAGATTATCTGGTAGATTCTCCACGTTATTCGATCGACGAATGTGTGGAAAGAGGTTTAACGTATTCCGTGCCTCTTAAAGCAAGACTTAAATTGTATTGTACAGATCCTGAACATGAAGATTTTCAGACCGTTGTACAGGATGTATATTTAGGCCCTGTTCCTTACATGACTCCGAGTGGTTCTTTCATCATCAATGGTGCTGAAAGAGTTATCGTTACGCAGCTTCACCGTTCACCTGGTGTATTCTTCGGACAGACTTACCACGCAAACGGAACTAAATTATACTATTCAAGAATTATCCCTTTCAAAGGATCTTGGATGGAATTTACAACCGATATCAACAGCGTAATGTACGCATATATCGACCGTAAGAAAAAATTACCTTTAACAACGTTATTAAGAGCGATCGGTTTCGAATCTGATAAAGACATTCTTCAGATCTTTGACCTTGCAGAAGAAGTGAAAGTTTCTAAAGCTGCTCTTAAAAAAGTAGAAGGTAGAACTTTGGCTGCGAGAGTATTGAACACTTGGTTCGAAGATTTCGTAGACGAAGATACTGGTGAAGTAGTTTCTATTGAAAGAAACGAAATCATCTTAGACAGAGAAACTATTCTTGAAAAAGAACATTTAGATCTTATTTTGGATGCTGGTGTGAAATCTATCTTGATTCACAAAGAAAATTCAAACGAATTCTCTATCATCCAGAATACTTTACAAAAAGACCCTACCAACTCTGAAAAAGAAGCGGTAGAATATATTTATCGTCAGTTAAGAAATGCAGATCCACCCGATGAGGAAACTGCAAGAGGAATCATTGAAAAATTATTCTTCTCTGAGCAAAGATATTCACTTGGTGAAGTAGGACGTTACAGACTAAACAAAAAGTTAAGCCTAAACATTCCAACTACAACTGAAGTTCTTACAAAAGAAGATATCATTGCAATTGTAAGACACCTAATTGAGTTAGTAAACTCAAAAACTGATGTTGATGATATTGACCACTTATCAAACAGAAGAATTAAAACTGTTGGTGAGCAATTAGCAGGACAGTTTGGTGTAGGTCTTTCGAGAATTGCAAGAACAATCAAGGAGAGAATGAACGTTAGAGATAACGAAATCTTTACTCCTCTTGATCTTGTTAATGCGAAAACTTTAACATCAGTTATTAACTCATTCTTTGGTACCAACCAGCTTTCTCAGTTCATGGACCAAACCAACCCGTTGTCAGAAATCACGCACAAGCGTAGACTTTCTGCCCTAGGACCTGGTGGTTTATCAAGAGAAAGAGCAGGTTTCGAGGTGCGTGACGTTCACCATACTCACTACGGTAGAATTTGTCCGATCGAAACTCCGGAAGGACCAAACATTGGTTTGATATCTTCTTTGGGTATCTATGCTAAAATTAATACTTTAGGTTTCATTGAAACTCCATACAGAAAAGTAGAAAACGCTACGGTAGACTTACATGCTGATCCTATTTATTTGAATGCTGAAGATGAAGAAGATAAAGTAATTGCTCAGGCAAACGTTGAATTAAATGACAAAGGTGGTTTCGAAACAGACAGAATTATTGCCAGATTAGATGGTGATTATCCTGTAGTTGAGCCTTCTCAGGTTAATTTGATCGACGTTGCACCAAACCAGATTTCTGGTATTTCAGCTTCATTGATTCCATTCTTGGAGCATGATGATGCAAACCGTGCGTTGATGGGATCAAACATGATGCGTCAGGCAGTTCCTTTGTTGAAGCCACAAGCTCCAATCGTAGGTACAGGTCTGGAACAGCAAGTTGCAAAAGATTCAAGAATCTTGATCAATGCTGAAGGTAGAGGTACTGTAGAGTACGTTGATGCTGATCAGATTATTATTAAATATGAAAGAAGCGATGACGAAGATTTAGTATCATTCGAATCTGCTACAAAAACATATAAACTGACCAAGTTCAGAAAAACTAACCAAAGTACAACCATCACCCTAAGACCAAACGTAAGAGTAGGTGAAACAGTGGAAAAAGGACAAGTTCTTTGTGACGGTTACGCAACCGAAAACGGAGAATTGGCTTTGGGTAGAAACTTGGTGGTAGCCTTCATGCCTTGGAAAGGATACAACTTTGAGGATGCGATTGTAATCAACGAAAAAGTTGTACGTGAAGACTGGTTTACTTCAATCCACGTGGATGAGTATTCTCTTGAAGTTCGTGATACCAAATTAGGTATGGAAGAATTGACAGCAGATATTCCTAACGTTTCTGAAGAAGCTACAAAAGATCTTGATGAGAATGGTATGATCAGAATCGGTGCTGAGGTGAAGCCTGGGGATATCATGATTGGTAAGATTACTCCAAAAGGTGAATCTGACCCGACTCCTGAAGAGAAACTTCTTAGAGCAATCTTTGGTGACAAAGCTGGTGATGTGAAAGATGCTTCATTGAAAGCAGATTCTTCATTAAGAGGTGTTGTAATCAACAAGAAATTGTTCTCTAGAAACATTAAAGATAAGAAGAAAAGAACTGAAGAAAAACTTAAGCTTGAAGAGATTGAAAATACTTACAAGGCTAAGTTTGACGAGTTGAGAAATACTTTAATCGAAAAATTAAATACTCTAGTTAGCGGTAAAACTTCTCAGGGAGTTACGAATGACTTAGATGAAGAAATTATCGGTAAAGGTGTGAAATTCACTCACAAATTGTTGACTTCAGTAGAAGATTACGTAAACGTTAGTGGTGCAGATTGGACGGTTGACAACGATAAGAATGAATTGATTAAACAATTGATTCACAATTACAAAATTAAATTCAACGATATTCAAGGAGTTAAAAACCGTGAGAAATTCGCAATTTCTATCGGAGATGAACTTCCTGCTGGTATCATGAAGTTGGCTAAAGTATATATCGCTAAAAAACGTAAACTAAACGTTGGAGATAAAATGGCGGGTCGTCATGGTAACAAAGGGATCGTTTCGAGAATCGTTCGTGAAGAAGATATGCCATTCTTGGAAGACGGAACACCGGTAGATATCGTATTGAATCCACTTGGGGTGCCTTCTCGTATGAACATCGGACAGATTTATGAAACAGTTCTTGGATGGGCTGGTCAGAAATTAGGAATGACGTTCGCTACGCCAATTTTTGATGGAGCTACTTTAGATCAGATTACAGAATACACAGAAAAAGCAGATCTTCCAAAATTCGGAAACACTCACCTTTATGATGGTGGTACCGGAGAAAGATTTACTCAGCCTGCAACTGTTGGTGTGATCTATATGTTGAAATTAGGACATATGGTAGATGACAAAATGCACGCACGTTCTATCGGGCCTTACTCATTGATTACTCAGCAGCCGTTAGGAGGTAAAGCTCAGTTTGGTGGTCAGAGATTCGGAGAGATGGAGGTTTGGGCTCTTGAAGCATTCGGAGCATCAAATATCTTGAGAGAAATCTTGACTGTGAAGTCGGATGACGTGATTGGTAGAGCAAAAACTTATGAAGCGATTGCAAAAGGTGAAGCAATGCCTGAACCGGGTATTCCTGAATCATTCAATGTATTACTTCACGAGTTACAAGGTCTTGGACTTGATGTAAGACTTGAGGAATAATTTTAAATTTTAAATTATAAATTTTGAATGTTACAGTTCAAAGTATTAATCTAAAATCTATCTAAAATTTAAAATCTAACAAATGTCAAATAAAAATAAATCAAGTAGATTTAATAAAATAACCATCGGTTTAGCTTCACCGGAATCCATTCTTCAGGATTCTAGAGGGGAAGTTTTAAAACCGGAAACCATAAATTACAGAACGCATAAGCCTGAAAGAGACGGTTTGTTCTGTGAAAAAATCTTCGGTCCTGTAAAAGATTACGAATGTGCTTGTGGAAAATACAAGAGAATTCGTTACAAAGGGATCGTTTGTGACCGTTGTGGAGTAGAGGTTACGGAGAAAAAAGTACGTAGAGAAAGAATCGGACATATCGGTTTGGTTGTTCCTATTGCGCACATTTGGTATTTCCGTTCTTTACCAAACAAAATCGGTTATCTTTTGGGTATTCCTTCCAAGAAATTAGATATGATCATCTATTACGAGAGATATGTTGTTATTCAGCAGGGTATCGCTAAGAAATTAGATGGTTCTGATTTTGATGATAAAGAATTCCTTACAGAAGAAGAATACCTTGATATCATGGAAACTCTACCTACAGAGAACCAATATCTTGATGATTCTGATCCAAACAAGTTCATCGCCAAAATGGGTGCTGAAGCTGTTGAGGAACTATTAAAAAGAATTGATCTTGATGCATTATCTTTCGACTTGAGACACAAAGCTCACAACGAAGGTTCTAAGCAAAGGAGAACTGAAGCTCTAAAAAGATTGAACGTGGTAGAAGCATTGAGAGGTGCTAACACTAGAATGATCAACAGACCGGAGTGGATGATTATGCGTGTGCTTCCAGTAATACCACCAGAATTAAGACCATTAGTTCCATTGGATGGAGGACGTTTCGCTACTTCTGATTTAAATGACCTTTACAGAAGAGTAATTATCAGAAACAACCGTTTGAAGAGATTATTGGAGATCAAAGCTCCTGAAGTAATCTTGAGAAACGAGAAGCGTATGCTTCAGGAATCTGTAGATTCATTATTTGATAATACAAGAAAATCTTCTGCAGTAAAATCTGAATCAAACAGACCATTGAAATCACTTTCAGATTCATTGAAAGGTAAGCAAGGTCGTTTCCGTCAGAACTTATTAGGAAAAAGGGTAGATTACTCGGCGCGTTCGGTAATTGTTGTAGGTCCAAACTTGCAGCTTCACGAATGTGGTATTCCTAAAGATATGGCAGCCGAATTGTACAAACCGTTTATCATCAGAAAACTGATTGAAAGAGGAATTGTAAAAACAGTAAAATCTGCAAAGAGAATTATTGACAGAAAAGAACCTGTAGTTTATGATATCTTAGAGGGTGTAATGAAAGGTCACCCTGTTTTATTAAACAGAGCACCTACTTTGCACAGACTGGGTATTCAGGCTTTCCAACCTAAGATGATCGAAGGTAAGGCAATCCAATTACACCCGTTAGTAACAACAGCATTCAACGCCGATTTTGATGGTGACCAGATGGCGGTACACTTACCGTTGGGTCCTGAAGCAATTTTGGAAGCTCAGTTATTGATGTTAGGTTCTCAGAATATCTTGAACCCTGCAAACGGTTCTCCAATTACGGTACCTTCTCAGGACATGGTTCTTGGTCTTTATTTCATGACTAAAGAATTGAGTTCTACAGAAGATATGAAAGTAAAAGGCGAAGGTCTTGCATTCTATTCTCCTGAAGAGGCGGAAATCGCTTATGCTGAAGGAAAAGTTTCTTTAAATGCTAAGGTAAGATGTAGATTACCAATTAAAGAAAATGGAGAAATAGTAACAAAATTAATAGAAACTACAGTTGGTAGAATTTTATTCAACCAAATCGTACCTAAAGAATCGGGTTATATTAATGAACTTTTAACTAAGAAATCATTAAGAAACGTTATCGGTAGAGTCCTTGATGACACCAATTTCCCTACAACTGTGAAGTTCTTGGACGCAATGAAAGACTTAGGTTATTCAAACGCATTTAAAGGAGGGCTTTCGTTCTCATTAGGTGATATTGTAGTTCCTGTTGAGAAAAAACAGATGGTTGCTTCGGCAATTGAAACGGTAGACGAAATTAGAGCCAACTATAACATGGGTCTTATTACAGATACGGAACGTTATAACCAGGTAATCGACGTTTGGACAAACACCAACGCTGGATTAACTGAAATGATCATGAGCAGAATGAAAACCGATCAAGGTGGATTCAACTCTGTATATATGATGCTTGATTCTGGTGCAAGGGGTTCTAAAGAACAGATCCGTCAGTTATCAGGAATGAGAGGTTTGATGGCAAAACCGCAAAAAGCAGGTTCTACCGGAGCGGAAATTATCGAAAACCCGATTCTTGCAAACTTTAAGGAAGGTCTTTCGATCCTTGAATACTTTATCTCTACTCACGGTGCTCGTAAGGGTCTTGCGGATACCGCACTTAAGACTGCCGATGCAGGTTACTTGACGAGAAGATTGGTAGACGTTGCACAAGATGTTATCATCACTGAAAACGATTGTGGAACTTTAAGAGGAACAGAAGTTACTGCGCTTAAGAAAAATGACGAGATCGTTGAAAAGATTTCTGAAAGAATTTTAGGTAGAGTATCTCTTCACAATATTTACGATCCGGAAACAGACGTATTAATTGCTAATGCAGATCAGATCATTGATGAAGTTTTAGCTAAACAAATTGAAGAAACCGGTATTGAAGCTGTTGAAGTACGTTCACCATTAACTTGCGAAACCAAAAAAGGAATTTGTGCCAAATGTTACGGTAGAAACCTTGCAACGGGTAAGAAAATCCATATGGGTGAAGCTGTTGGTGTAATTGCAGCTCAGTCTATTGGTGAGCCGGGAACTCAGTTGACATTGAGAACTTTCCATCAAGGGGGTACTGCAGGTAACGTTTCAGAAAATCCATCTATTGTGGCTAGAAGAGACGGTATCGTTGAAATGGATGAAGTAAGAACAATTACTTCTGAAGACGAAAGCGGAAATACTGCTGAAGTAGTGGTATCACGTTCTACGGAATTCAGATTGGTTGCTGACAACGAATCCAGAACACCATTGATGATTGCCAACGTACCTTACGGTTCTCAGTTAGCTGTAAAACCTGGTGATAAAGTGAAAAAAGGTGATCTTATTGCGAAATGGGATCCGTACAATGCGGTAATTATTGCAGAAACTGCTGGTAAGGTAGAATATGAAGATATTATCCAGGGTATTTCATTCCAGTTGGAAATTGACGAACAGACAGGATTTGAAGAGAAAGTAATCTCTGAATCCAGAAATAAGAAAGCCGTACCTACCTTGAAGGTGGTAGATTCTAAAGGTGTTGAGCAGAAAGCATACAACTTACCGGTAGGAGCCCACTTAATGGTAAACGATGGTGAGAAAATTAAGGCTGGTAAAGTTTTAATTAAAATCCCAAGAAAATCTGCAAAAGCAGGGGATATCACCGGAGGTCTTCCGAGAGTTACCGAATTATTCGAAGCAAGAAACCCTTCAAACCCGGCGGTTGTTACAGAAATCGATGGCGTAGTTTCTTACGGAAAAATCAAAAGAGGTAACCGTGAATTGATCGTGGAAGCTAAAACTGGCGAAAGAAAAATTTATTTAGTTAAATTATCCAACCAGATTTTGGTACAGGAGAATGACTTCGTAAGAGCTGGTTCGCCACTTTCTGACGGATCGATCACACCGGATGATATCTTAAGAATCAAAGGTCCAACTGCGGTTCAGGAATATTTAGTAAATGAAATTCAGGAAGTTTACCGTCTTCAGGGTGTAAAAATCGATGATAAGCATTTCGAAATTATCGTAAGACAGATGATGACGAAGGTATCTATCGTTGATGGAGGTGATACTCAATTCCTTGAAGGAGCTTTGGAGCACAAATACGATTTCTTAGAAGAAAACAACAGAGTATTTGGTCTTAAAGTAGTTACTGAAGCTGGTGATTCTAAAGAATTCAAGCCTGGTCAGATGATTACTGCAAGAGAGCTTAGAGACGAAAACTCTAAACTGAAACGTGAAGATCAAAAATTAGTAGAAGTAAGAGAAGCGCTTCCTGCAACGGCAACACCGGTATTACAGGGTATTACAAGAGCCGCTCTTCAGACTAAATCATTCATGTCTGCAGCATCATTCCAGGAAACAACTAAAGTTCTGAACGAAGCAGCAGTAGCAGGTAAAGTAGACAGCCTGAATGGTCTTAAGGAAAACGTAATTGTAGGACACAGAATTCCTGCAGGTACAGGTCTGAAAGAATATCAGAATGTAATCGTAGGTTCTAAAAAAGAATTCGAAGATATAAACTAAAATAAATATAAAAGTTTCAGGTTTTCAAGTTTAAAATTTTAAATTAGTGGCCTGAAACTTTTTAAAACAAAAATATTAAAACAAAAATGGACAATCAAAATCAAAATCAAGATCCAAACAACATCAACATCCAGCTAAACGAAATGGTAGCGTCAGGAGTTTACTGTAACCTTGCGTTAGTAAACCATTCTCCATCTGAGTTTGTAGTAGATTTTATCCAGTTGATGCCAGGTGTACAGCAGGCTAATGTGCGTTCAAGAGTTATTCTTGCTCCACTTCATGCTAAAAGAGTATTATCTGCACTTCAACAAAATATTGCCAATTATGAGCAACAGTTTGGAGAGATCAAAGAAGTTGAGCCTTTCGTTTTAGGACAAAACAACGTTCAAGCATAAGATTTCTTAGCATACATTATAAGAATGCCTCAATTTTTTTGAGGCATTTTTTATTTTATGTCATATAAAGTTAATATTAACAATAAATTAATAAAATTAAATGTTGTTTTCAATCATTCAGTTTATATTTGTTAGCTAAAAGTGCGTAAAAAATATGAATGACGAACAATTTATTCTGGAGAAATTCGGATTTTTGGGAAATGATTTTTTAGAAGAAATTCAGAAGCATTCTTCTCTTATTAAAATAAAAGCAAAAACTGAAATACTTGCAGAAGGAACTAAAATAAAAAATATCCCTTTTATAATAAAAGGAAGCTTAAAAGTATATTCTTTAAATAATGGAAGAGAGCTGATTTACAATTATATAAGATCAGGAGAAACCTGTTTGATGAGCTTTTCAACGATTTTCAATGATTATGTAAGCCGGGTCTACGTAGTTTCTGAAGAAGACTCGGAAGCTTTATTAGTACCCGCTACCGTTTTGCATGACTGGCTAATAAAATACCCTGAAATCAACAAACTTTTTTATTATGAGTTTGATCTTCGCTTTACCGATATTATGAATATGGTGAACGAAGCAGTATTTCATAAGCTCGACAAAAGAATACTAAGTTATATTAAACAACAGATTTCGCTAACAGGCAATAATCCAATAAAATTAACACATAAAGAAATCGCGAATAATCTGGGGACATCCAGAGAAGTAGTAAGCAGAGTTTTGAAAAAAATTGAAAACGAAGGAGAAATTACCCAAACGGCAAACGGAATAGAAATAACGCTTAATTAGAACGATTAAAAATAACATTTTAGGTGACTTTAGTCACCTGTTTTTTTGATGTATAAGTTATAATTTCGAAACATAATTGTATATATGTCAAAAATTTATATTTTTTTGTGTTTGTTCGTTATCAGCTTCATGTATTCACAGGAAGATTTACTTAAAGATATTGATACTATTAAAACAGAGACAGAGGCTTCTCAGCCGGCTTTTAAAGCATTACAAATTGTCACTTCTCAATCTACAAAGCTCACCGCAAAAAATGACTGGTATATGGTCGTGGCACATCGCTTCGGAGATATAAGTACGGGATTCAAGAATTTTTTTGGGCTGGATGATGCTTCTACAAAGTTAGGAGTAATTTATGGTGTTACAGACGGATTGTCATTAAGCCTTTCAAGAGAAACTAATATGAAAACTTTTGAACTGGGCGCAAAATACAGTCTATTAAAACAAAGCGAAAATTTCCCTTTAAACATTGTTGGTTATAATGTCCTGGGACTCAATACAGATCTGGATAAAGATAATTATCCGCATCTTCAATTCAGCGACAGGCTTTCTTATCTTACGCAAGCTTTGATTTCTAGAAGATTCAGCGACAAATTTTCTTTACAGCTAAGCCCGTCTTATGTCCATAAAAATATTTATGAACCGACCATTGAAGACAAAGATCAATTTTTGACAGGATTGGGTGGACGTTACAAAATTTCAAAAAGAGTTTCCATTAACGCTGAATATTTCGTGAATTTTGATAATCACAGTTTTTACAAAAACCCTTTATCATTAGGAATGGACATAGAAACAGGCGGACATGTTTTCCAGCTTTTATTTTCAAATTCCCAGTTGAATTCGGATATTGGATATCTTACCAATGCAACCGGAAAATGGGACAAAGGGCAGATCTTTTTTGGGTTTAATCTTTATAGAGTTTTTTAATATGAAAAAATTGTTATACATATTATCACCTGTTCTTTTCCTTGCATCTTGTGAAAGCAGAACGTATCAGGAAATTTCTGATAATACACCCGCTCCTGAGCTTGTAAGGTATGCGATAGACATCAAACCGATTGTCGACGCAAACTGCATAGGTTGTCATTCGGCAAATGGCTCTGCATCTTTTCAGCCGCTTACAAACTATAATCAGGTAAAAACCAATATTGATAATATTATAAACAGGATAGAAAGACCAAACGGCGATCCGTTGAAAATGCCTCAAGGTGGATCTTTATCGCAATCACAAATTAATCTTTTCGTCAAATGGAAAGCTGACGGACTTATCGAAAACTAAAATATATTTAATATGAAAAAACTAATATTAATTATTGTTACGTTACTTTTTACAAACTTAGTTTTAGCTCAGAAATACATGTCGAAAACAGGTAAAGTAACGTTTGAAGCTTCGGTTCCTTTGTTCGAGGATGTTTTCGCCCAAGATGATAATAATGTGGTGGTTCTTAATTCGGATACAGGGGAAATGGCTTCAGTTTCTGTGGTTAAAAATTTTCATTTTAAAGTGAAATTGATGGAAGAGCATTTTAATGAAAGCTATGCCGAAACTGCAAAATACCCGAAAACTACTTTTAAAGGCAAGATTGTGAATTTTGATAAAACCAAATTGACAGGAAATCCACAGAAATATGCCATTCAGGGTACATTAAACTTTCATGGAGTTGATAAAAATGTTTCTTCTGCCGCAACAATTTATGCTAAAGACGGAAAAATATATATGCAGGGAAGTTTTGTTGCAAGACCTGTAGATTTTAAAGTCACAATTCCTAAGATGGTTATGAAAAAAGTAGCTGAAAACGTAAATGTTGAATACAATTATACACTAACAAAACAATGAAAAAAGTAATATTAATAATAAGTATTTTCTTAGGATTTTTGTCTGTCTCTGCTCAGGAAAAAGCAAAATCTGTTTTCGATATTGCAAGAAGCGGAACTATTGCCGAGCTTAAAGATTTAATGAAAAAAAATCCGGATATTATCAATCAAACCAACGAAAGAGGATTTTCTACACTTATTTTGGCTTGTTATCGCGGTAACACTGAAGTGGCTGATTTTTTGATAGATAACGTGAAAGATCTTAATTATAAAAGTCAGGAAGGTACAGCTTTGGCAGGGCTTTCCATTAGATACAACAAAGATTTGGTAAAACATCTGCTGAAGAAAAATGCAGATCCCAATATTGCAGATTCTACAGGAACCACGCCGTTATTTTGGGCCGTGAAATCAGGAAATAAAGAATTAGTTGAAATTCTTTTGAGCTACAAAGCTGATAAAACTAAAAAAGATTCAATGGGAATGACTCCTTTTGAATATGCATTGCAAACAAACAACACCGAAATTATAAATCTCTTAAAAAATTAATTATGAAAAAACTTTTACTAATCTCAGGCATAGCTTTAGCCATTAGCGTCGAAGCACAGTTTAGCACCGGAACGGTAAATCTTGGGACTACCGGAATGACTGTCAAATTGGATACCTCACCAACTATTGCAACCTTAACACTTACCGGTCCGGATACTTCCTATTTAGGAATAGGTTTTGGAGGAACAGGACCAGGAAGCGGAATGACAGCAGGAATAGATGGGTTTATTTACAATGCAAACTCAACTGTAACTACTAATTTAGATTATAATTTTACAGGACAATTTAATCCACCTAGTGCAGATGCTGTACAGGATTGGACAATTACTTCAAATACTATTTCAACAGGAGTAAGAACAATTGTAGCTACACGATCTCTTTCGGGCGGTACAGGAGATGCTGTATTTACCAATGGAGCGGGAAATATGAACATCTTTTTTGCGAAAGGTACTTCTACAGCTTTAGCTTATCATGGAGCAGGAAATAGGGGATATGCGGTATTAACAAAAGCTGGAACATTAGGAACTAATGATGTTTTAGCGGAAAGTAAAAAGGTTCGACTTTATCCTAATCCTGCAAAAGAAAGTGTGTATTTCACAAGTGCAGAAAAAATACAATCTGTTGATATTTATGAAACGACAGGCAGAAAAGTAAAATCTGTAAAAGCAGATGGAGAAAATATCAATGTTTCCGATTTAGAATCCGGAAGCTATTATTTAGAAATAAAATTAAAGGATGGAACTTCATCTTACGAAAAATTAATCAAAGAATAATGAATTTAAAGCCGCTGAAAAGTGGTTTTTTTTATTAGATGCTTAATGATTTTTTAACCTGCTAAACTTTTCTGTAAGCAGATAAGAAAGTAACTTTGCCAAAAATTTAAAATGAAGCAAGGTTTTCAGGTTTTATTCTTATTAATTTCTTTTACGGTTTTTGCACAGAAAGGAGTTGTTGATACAGCTCAAATAATTATTCCGAACAGATACAACAGTTTAGAAGCGCAAAATAAGCCTTATGTCATTATGATTTCAGCAGATGGTTTCAGGTATGATTATTCCAAGAAATATAACGCTGAAAATCTTTTAAAATTTTCCTCACAAGGTGTTCGGTCAAAAGCAATGATACCAAGTTATCCGAGCATTACATTTCCCAATCATTGGAGTTTGATTACGGGGCTTTATCCTTCTCATCACGGTTTGATAGATAATTTTTTCTATGATTACGAAAGAAATGAAGGATACGCAATGAGCAAAAAAGAAAATGCAGAAGACGGAAGCTGGTACGGTGGAATTCCGCTTTGGACATTGGCTGAAAAACAGGGAATGGTTTCCGCTTCATTGATGTGGGTGGGCTCAGCAAGCGATGCAGGAGGGAAAAGGCCAACCTATTATTATCCTTATCACGAAAAATTCACGCCTTCAGAAAAAGTTGATAAAGTAATCGATTGGCTAAAGATGCCTGAAGACAAAAGGCCGCATTTTATTTCATTATACTTTCCTGAAGTTGATGGAGCCGGACATCATTTTGGTCCCGAAGCTAAAGAAACTGAAACGGCTGTTCATTTAGTGGATGAAGCAATTGGAAATTTAGTTCAGAAAGTAAACGATTTAGGCTTAAAAAATGTCAATTTTATTTTCGTTTCCGATCATGGAATGATAAATGTTGATGGTGGAAATCCGCTTGAGATTCCGGCAATGCTTTTTAATAAAGAGCGATTCGATTTTTACAATTCTCAGACTTTATTAAGAATTTATGTTAAGAATAATGAAGAGGTAAAATCAGTTTATAAAGAATTAAAAGCAAATAAAAATG
>Ga0307414_10000143_pt1 | contig 48644 bp, 62 predicted proteins | sample DK1Ometagenome_FD_203804 | JGI IMG/M metagenome (GOLD analysis project Ga0307414, IMG submission 203804) | Maize rhizosphere microbial communities from greenhouse at UC Davis, California, United States - DK15-O-3 | ecosystem: Host-associated > Plants > Roots > Rhizosphere > Soil | place: USA...
GAAGCAAAGGCCGTGGCATAACCCCGGATTAACAATCGGTTTACCATTAGACCGTTAGTTGTTGACAGGGTATCGGATAGCCCGTACAAAGGTATCAACAAAACGGAGATAGACAGATGAACACCGGCGACACATTCACCAGCAAGAACGGCAAGGAAACCCTGGTAATCACCCAGGTTAACCCAGTGTCGGGCCGGGTTAAGTACAAGCTCGATTGGCAAGACCGGGAATGTTCCCACTGGTCGGGTCAGGCATGGGTACTCAAGAATTACCCGAACAAGGTAGGCTAAAGCGGCCACCCAACCCGAATAAGGAGTACGACCAATGACCAAGTTTAAGAATATCGAAGAAATGGAATACGCGGCTGGCAAGGATGAAAGCCACTCCGTTAAGATGCAACTTAGCGATGGCGCTAATTGGCTCCGGGTGGTCTGCGCCGGTCCTGGTATCTACCAGTACTTCAACGATGCCATGGGCCGGGCATGGGAATGTAACCGTGGCGAGGCTATCCGCCTATTCGAGTTGTTCCGGTCAATCCATCCAGAGTAATCGGCCCCATTGTGGGCATAGAGGGTACGACCATGAAACGGTTTGCACTAACCATACTGTACGAAGCGCCCGATAGCGTTAAGGCGGACGAAGCCGAAAAGGCCCGGTTACTCGCGTCAATCCAGGCATTTGTTATGACCACTGGGTACAACCTCAAGCTAGTGCAGCTTGAAACGGTTGGTTCGGACGACGGGGGCACGTCGGCTAGGTGGACGCCGTGAAGAAAGAACGCGAATACTCGGTCAAGCTAACGGCCAAGGAACTATGGGAAGTGATGGCCCTGGTTCGGTCGAGCTATGAAAGCGGCCACCCTGACAACAAGCTAGCCGACGCTGCCATGGGCAAGCTCAATGCCGCTTGGGATAAGGTGCGACCATGATAGTAGGTGGCTATTCCATGCACCTGTACTGTGGCAATGGTCGGGCCTGTAAGGGCATTACCGCGACATGGCACCAGCCAACATTTGCCGACATAAACGGCCACAGACTTGGTGACTGTAAGAAAGGTGCCAAGCGCATGGGTTGGCGATTTGTTAACGACGATTGTTATTGCAGGGAATGTGGTGGTAAGCCCATTGACACGGCCAACGATGGCCCATAAGGTATACCCAACAACAAGGAGATACCGACATGACCAACCGCAACCACTACAACGTAATCGTACTGACCCACGTTAATGGCGATATCACTATTGCCGACATGCGCGTAATTGATGCTTGGGCGGTTGAGACTGTCGAGACAGCACAAGAGGTTGTAGACCGCGTGACGGTCGAAGCCGGGCAGACCGGCAAGTACGGCGCTCCGGTCACGGTCTACGTTCAACCCTACACTAAGGAGTAAAAGCCATGAACAAACGCCGTAAGCGCATACCGCTATGTGATCAAAGGCTAGGCGTTCGCCTGTTCAAAGATGCCGCCAGCACCAAGGAACGCTACCGCATTACATGGGCGCGAGGCTGTGGCGGGTACATTGTTTACCATAACGGTAATCGCATACTCGATACCGAACAAATGCGTAGGGGCGCAATAAGCCCCGGCGTATTGATTGACCAGATCAAGCTAATAAGGCGGTGGTAATATGGAAATGGTATTAATCACAGTGCTAGGTATCGTCGGCGTAGCGGTGGCCCTTATCGTGCCGACCCGCTGGGGTATCTGGTCCAAGTATGACGTGAAGCCTGGCCTGGTCGGTTACAAGGTCTTCCAGGTTGTCCATGTCTTCGGCTTTTGGCAAAGGCATGTCTGGTACGGGTCGGACGATGAATGGTATAAGTTAGGTGGCGACGCATACGGTACGCGCGTGTCCGATAAGCGGGCAGCCTGGTTGCGCCTCAAGGTCCAGCAATGGGAGCAAGCGGTAATATGAGCCAACGTGATAAACGGTTTAAGAACCTCAAATGGGAGCTTAACCTAACCAACACGGCATGGAAGGCCGAAGCCTTGGGGCGGACGTATTACGTCGTCAAGGTGGAAGGGGTTGGCTATTTGGCTATCCATGGTGTCGAGTTTAGCACCATATATTTTTACCTGTCGGACGCGCGGACTATGTGCCAATTGGCGCATGAAGCGTACATTAAGGGGTATATGGAATGACCACCTTGCCACCCTGGCAAGAGTGGTGCGACAAATACGAAGACCACACTATGCCCAACCTAGAGCTTGCCCTAGACCGCGAGGTAATCAAGTCGCTGACTGTGGGCAAGGGGTCGCGCGGGTACAGCGTTTCGGTTCGTCGGGATACCGATGGCTTTGAAACCTTTTACGGTCACGACCTGGCCGAAACGATAGCGCGGGCGGTGATGGATGGGCCACAGATGCCCGTTAAGAAAGTTGAACCGCTGGCACCCTGGCAAGAGGGTGTAGCGTACGCATTCAACAGCGAAGGAATAGAACCGCTATGATGTTCCCCCTATGGAAGTTCTGGACGTATAGCCCGTTAGGCTTTGGCGCGGCTATCATTTGGAACATAAGCGAGTTGCTGCGGCTCCCGTTGCCCGGCAATGCCACGCCCCATCTGTTCGGCCTTATCATGGGCGTTAAGCCGGTCTTGGTTTCCCCTAAGCCGCTACCGACACAAGATACGGTCAGCCAAGAGCTAGATAACGCTCTAGAAGGTGGTTACGACCATACGACCGATAACCCGTTATACGTAGCGGAGTCTTTGGCGAACTATAGCAGCGAATGCGACCACGTAGACGACTATACGCTACTGGTCCCCATGGTGGTGGCCTGGCAGCAAAGCAAGCTGAATTGACCCCCTAGCGCACCGCTCGACTGTGGGCTATGGTGGCGCGAATAATCACCCTTGGGGACGCGCTGCCGATGGCTTCCGAACTGTCGAATTACCTTGCAAACGAAATCTTGGGCTGGGTGGCTGGCGAGGCCATGCCAACGGCTCCCACCACTGTCTACGTCGCGCTATTCAGCGCCGATCCTACGGCAGCCGGAACCCTGACCAACGAAGTTACCACCACTATCCGCGCTGGTGGCCGTGTCGCTATTGACTGGACTACCATCACGGCGCGCGAGATTACCAACGAACTGGCCGTTGACTTCGGTTCGGCGGCTGGTGGTGCTTCCGTTACCCACTTCGGTCTGTTTGACGCTGCCACGGTCGGCAACATGCTGGCATGGTCGGCGCTCGATACCCCGCGCACCATCGTTGCCGCTGACCCGGTGGTGTTCCCGGTTGGCGACCTGGCATTTAACTTTAACTAATTCGGGGCTAGTCTTCCCCCGAATTGTTAGGGTTCGTGCTATCGCGCGGGTAGCTGGTATTGGGTGGCGTTGACGCTAACCGCCCATTGTCCTTTCAACGGAAGCTGGAACGCTTCACCCTAACGCTTCATTAACCAATAGCCCGCTATGCAGTAGACCCGGCCACCGTGCCGGGTTTATTGTTATCTGGTAATAGGAGATTAGCGAAATGCAGGTAGATTACGTACTGTCCATGCAAGGGACATTGACACTGCCCCAGGTTGATATTGTAATAATTGGGTATGACGACGACAACGCGCGCTGTCATGTACCGAGCAAGGCTAGGGCTTTGTTCAAGGCGGGGTACACAACAGGCTATCTGTATAATACCAAGGAAGGTGAAAAGGCCTTGGTCTGCCGGATTGGCGTCACACAGGAAGACCCCCGCGTAAAGTTTTACGTATAAGGTAACAGGTAATGAATAAGCCGAATAACAAGCCGAACCGCCGTACAAGGCGCGAACTAATGGGCAAGTCAGTAGCCAAGGTTGGCGGTTGGATGGAACCGGCCAAGGTCGAGGGTGTAGGCACCGTTACCGGACGCCTTGCCAAATCCCGGCCACCAGAAATGCAACAGTTGCCAGCGACCGATAAGGCTACGCGGAAAATCATTCGTGATATTGCGCGGGTCGTTGTGACCGGCAAGGTGGCCAACATTGCGCACTATTCCAAGTTGAACCCGCCCAAGCGTACGGCAACCAGCACGGTAAAGCCGAACCCACATGTTGACACGTCCATGACGCCGACCGAGCCACTAAGCGCCGGGCTGTCGCGTACCCTGTCACGTCCTGGCCCTGCCGTTCGGTATCCCTATGGACCGAAGTAAGGGAAGGCTAGGCCGGAAAGCCTGGCCAGCGGAACGGACTGCAAAACTGCGGGAGCTATACGCGGCCAAGGTCTATTCCTATGTTGAAATGGCCGAAGTGCTAGGCGTTAGCAAGAATTCGGTAGCCGGGCGCATAGGTCGGCTGCGGGCTGCGGAGAAACGGCGGCGGGCGCAGGCGGGAGAGGCTAACGTTGCCCTGCCACGCAAGCCCCGTAAGCCGTACTCGCTACGCTTTAGGCCGATCAAGAAAGCCCCGCATAGCCATCCGTTGTTTAGAATGATTATCGCCCTTATGAACGAACACCAGATATCGAGGGGCGAACTGTGTAAGCGGGTCGGCATGTCTACAACGACGTTTGACAACGCCCGGACTAGAACGGTCCCCGAGTTGCAAATTATGGAAGCCATGTTTAACGTGTTCGGTAAAACGCTTCAGCCAGTAGACATGAAAGACGACTAAATGCGCGGATTGACTCTTGACGCGATAGAAGCCAAGGCTAGGGACTTCCAAACGGCGCAATATATAGCCCATAAATATACGCAGGTATTCCGCTACGCCCCCATGCAATCCGTTGATGCCCAGGACGCGGCACGAATGGCAGGCATGGCAGCACGGCGCTATTTGTGGGCTGCAATAGATCGAAAGCGCGAAGAAAGGGAACGTGATGTTTATTAAGGTTGATGTTCTACCCGGTGGTCCGCATGAGCGCGAGGCCAAGACTGTAACGGCCATGGTGTTCGTTGGGCCTGGTCTGATGATTACCCCAGTCAACGAACGCGGGTTCAAGGGCGAAGCCTGCAAGATGACCTTGCCGGATGGCCATGCTGTCTATCTGGCGCATTCGTTCAAGTACATGGAAACCTTGATTATGGGCGACGTGCAGCGCCCCGGCTTGCGTTCCGACGTTGACAAAATGCTTGGGGCTACGGTATCGGCCAAGGCCCATAACGAGTAACCGGCCATGGCACCTGTAATAAGTACACCGGAATACCGGTTGTTGCGCGGACTGGCCGACTACACCATTAAGCATTCATCCGAAGTTAACCCCCAGGTGCTGACCAAAGCCGTTGAAGACGGCTTTGTTTATAGTACCACTTATGGTAATCTGACGATCACGCGGGAAGGCCGGGAGCGGCTAGGCGAACTAGAGGATTAACAGACATGATTACTACGGGCGGATATACGGCGCGGTTCTGGTATCTCAACTACCGGGGCGAACTAAAGTACCGGACCATCATGGTTGACGAACCGGCGCACTACATCGGTAATCCGGGCTACGGCTACCTACCTGGCTGGTTCGTATCCGGTTACGACTTAGGAGTCTCGAACCTACCTTACCGATCCTTTAGCCTTGAGCATGACCGCCTTTGGTTTGCCGGTAAGGATGGTTGGACCGAGCCGGGCAACACTACGCCGGTCTATAACTGCGCCAAGGTGTTCGGGGTCGATTATGCTACGGCGCTGCATTTCGCGCATATGGGCACCTACGCAACACCGCTATCGGATACCAGTACAGAACGCGCCCTGGCCGAAGTAGCCGACAAGCTTACCGTGGAAGCGGCAAGGCTGTTCTATGGCCATCTAGGCGTTATTGCCCAGACCCTATTGACCTATAGGGAACAAGACTAATGGACCCCGCAAAGTACGCTAAGGATAGCGAACACTCGCAACAGGTGGCGCTGTTCGCATGGGCGGCTTTGAACGTCGTTAACGCCCCGGAACTAAGATGGCTGTTCGCTGTCCCTAACGGGGCGGTGTTTGGCGACGACGCTAAGAGCCGGGCAATACGCGGTGGTCGTATGAAGGCGGAAGGGTTGCGCGAGGGGGTTAGTGACGTGATGTTGCTAGCGCCCCGAACTGACTATACCCCGTTAGACCAGGGCGGCGCGCCTAAGCATTACCATGGCCTTATTATCGAAATGAAAAAGCCAGCGGCCAAGCTCAAGCGCGGGCCAAACGGTGATGGGCCATGGGATACGGGCGGCGTTGACCCGTTACAGAAAGAGTTCCTAGACTATCAAACGGCGCAAGGCTACAAGTGTGTCGTCTGCTACACCTGGTTGGAAGCGGCTAACGCAATCAAACTCTATTTGACAGGGACGGGGCTATGACTGGACGGAACGACATTGACGACGCATTGGGCATGTTGGCCGATGTTCTGATTACGGAACATGAAGGCGGTACGACCGACCCTAAAGAAACCTTGGGGCCATTGGTCGTACTGGTCGGCGGGGCGCTAATCAACCTGGAACGTATCGCCGACGCGGTGGAAAAGTTGGCCAAGTTTGAGTATATCCAGATTGGCGAGATTGCATATGGCGGCGACCCGGTTAACAACCCATTCGGCGAACAGGCCAAGGCCTACGGTAGCCTGACTGCCGACGAAGTGGAAACTATCGAGGCGCTACGGCGCGGCGATATTACCGTTGTGATGGCCAAGCAAGAAGCACCCTGGACCGGGTGGCACGGCGTTGGTATCCCCAACGTTGAGCCTTACGTTCTGGTTGACGTTCGTTTTCGTAAACCGACTGCCGGGGGTCGAGTGCCCGACTTAATCGGCGTGCAGGCGGCTACCGTTAATTGGCAGAACACTGGACGACCGAGCAACGCCGACGTGGTGGCGTATCGCATTAGCGATAAACAGGCAGCCGATAACAATTAGCTGTTGACACGGCTACGGATGACCTTTAATAAGGGGGTAACACCAGACAGGAGTTACCCCCATGGAATACACCACAGAAATCGACGGCAGCGAATACAAGTTCGATATTGAATATCGAATGGGCGAAGTTGATAACGGGCGGGGCGGCACCATGTGGGGTGTCGAGTACTGGTATATATCGCATGTCGAGAACAAGCGGGTAGAGGGTGCAGAGCGCGCCCGCTGGACGGCCCAGCTTGACGAAGAAGACGTAATTAATGAAATCATGGAATGGGAGTCATAAGCGATGGACATGCTAACCATGTTCCGCGACCTGTATGCGTCACAGGTTGCAACCCTCAATAAGAACCGCGAGGATATGAACGCGGCTGACGCAACGGTATATAAGTTGCGCGAAGAACTGCGCATTGCGGAGTTTAACGTTGCTAGGTTACAAGCGGACCGTGACCAACTTATCGTCGCCGCCAAGGGTACGCTACAGACGTACCGCAATCTGGACGACAACAACACAGCCCGGCGTAAGGCCGAAGAATGGGAGACTTTGCGATGATCGGTAGGAACCTCTTGCCAACCCTAATACCCACAGTTCATTTTAACGCCGCCCTGTACGGTAACATGGTCGGCGGGCTGGACCTGACCGTAATGTATGCCAACAACGCGGTTATCGCGTGGAATACTATTACCGTTGGTGAGTTCCTGGCCAAGTGTCAACGCAAATGGGACCTGCAATCGGGCATGTATCAGCGGTTCGTGGAAGGCCGGGTAAATTGACCACGTACGCGGAAGACCGCGCGATACGTACAAGCGATGCTTACCTAGCGTGGCGGGGGAAGTCGCCACACTTGGTTAAGGTGCTCAACAACACCGGCAACAGTCGGCAGGTACGCCGGGCGCGAGAACGTGACCGGGAACGTATCGTATTCAGTGATAGGCTAGTGCGGGCACTCGATCAAATCGAATGGGGACCGGGCAACACTCCACCGATGGGGCTGTTTAATTATAGCCCCATATCACCGACGATTAGACGCCGGGTAAAGCGTTACCGGGCGGCGTACCTTAGTGAAAGGATGGAACCAAGTGCGGATTACTCGCGGCGGTATCAAGCCCTGTTCGCAATGCCTGAAAGCCCGGCAGTACATAAAGGATAAGCTAGGTCGCTTGATCCGTAAGCCAGCGGAGTTAAGGAAATCGCAACCATACGAATAACGTTCCGTTGCGGCCACCTGTGGGCTATGAGAATATCAATTCACCGGATGACCGGCAACAAGGGAGACACCGAAATGTTGAACAACACAGACCGTTATATCAAGACACCCCCGGCATTCGTTACCCATATGCCGGTGGACCTGGTGAATTGGGCGCTGGCGCTCTTTACCGTGGCCTGCCTTGGCTTTTGTATCGTCTTTTGGATATCGTGATTTCGCGGTAACTATTACGCCTTAGCCGCGTTGACATATATACCCATCGTCCATTAGATAACCCAGCGATAACCGCTAAACGAAAATAGGAGACTAAGAACCATGGCACCGAAAGCCAAAAACGCACAGCCTGCCCCCGCAACCCAGCCAACTGCCCAGCCTGCCGCATTCACGCCATCGGAAGCCGATATTTCCGTTATGCGGGAGATTGACACGGCGACAAATTCGGGTAGTTTCCGTTTTGTCAGTTCGGCGGAAGCCGGTCACTTGGTCGCAAACGGGCTGGCAATCGTCAACACAAGTATGCTGGACGCAAACGGCAATGCCGCTGCCCAGCTTACCGATAACGGCAAGAAAGCCCTTCCACCCATGACTACCAACACCGAAGCCACTGCCAGCAACGCGGCTGCCGCCAATAACGCGGCTCCCGTTTCCTTCGCCATTGCCAACGTCGTGCCGCCGAAGATCAACCGTACGCCCCCCAAGGGCGGTGGCCAGAAACCCAAGTATCCCCAGCTTGATAGCCTGGAAATCGGGCAGGCCATGTTCATTCCGGCAACTGCACCGGCAGCCGGTGTGTCGGCAGACGACCATATCAAGAAGCTGTCGAAGCAGTTCGGTAGCATGATGGCCGACCGCAATGCCAAGAACAAGGACAAGTACTTTACCAGCCGTAGCCTGCCTGATGGCAAGGCCGCTGGTTTCCAGGGCGTCAACGCCGATGGCACGCCGAACCCCGACGCCTACGCTGGCGTTGCCGGTACGGGCCTGTACCGCCGTCCACTGGACGAACGCAAGACCCGCGCGCCCCGCAAGTCAAAGGGCGAAGCGAACGCCCCGGCTGGCTCGGGTACGGCTACCGGTGAAGTCGGCACTGTTGCCGGTACTCCCGCTGGCACCGAGCCTGCCGGTACTGCTGCCGAATAAATAGTTACCCGCTTACGCGGGTGGCCACGGAAAGGGGTCGGGTGCCGCAACCTGGCCCCTTTTCTTTTGCCCATTGTGGGCTTATGGTCGGGCTCTAACGCGAGGCCGATTTATGCAATTCACAACAGATATGTTGAAGCCGGTAACGGCCCCCGGTGCCAAGGCTCGGGCTAACGTAGCTTCGGTAATCCTTTCCCTTAACGAATACGGCGATAGGTTGGGGCTAGATCAACCCCACAGGTTCGCGCAATACGCTTGTCAACTTGCCCATGAAAGCGGCGGGTTCGTACATGACGTGGAAGTATGGGGTAAGAACGGTGGCACGGCAGCGCAGAAGCGTTACGAAGACCGGAAAGACCTTGGCCACTCTACGGCGGTAGATGGCGAAGCCTATATGTTCCGTGGTCGTACCTGTATCCAGATTACCGGGCGCGCGAATTACCGCGAGTTTACCAAATGGGTACGGTCACTGGGTATCGACTGCCCAGACTTTGAACAGAACCCTGATGCCATCTTGCAAGACCCATGGGAAGGCCTGGCCCCTATTTGGTATTGGTCTACCCGCAACCTCAATACGTTTGCCGACAACGGCAATACCGAAATGATTACCAAGCGCATTAACGGTGGCCTTAACGGCTACGGGGACCGACTGATTAAGTATTCTACCATCGGCCTGGCCATGCTCGATTTCGCCTATAACATGGACGGCCTTAAGGCGTTTCAGGTGGTGGCCAAGTCGCTTGGTATCTACGCTGGCGAGGTTGACGGTGACGACGGCCCGAAGACGCGCGCTGCAATCCACCGGATGCTTGTCAACATGGGCACGGTTCCGGTAGCCGCGACCAAGGCAGCCCCGGTAACGGAAGTCGTACCAGTCGCACCAAAGGGCGCTGATAAGGTCAACATGGGGCGCGCGGCTGGCGTCGTCGCTACCGGCGCAATGGGAGCTACAGCATTCGTGCCGGATGACCCCTATATTCGTCTGGTGTTGATTGGCCTGGCGGTGGTTGCCGTTATCGTCTTGGTCTGGAAAGCGGAGCTAATCGCTAGCCGGGTACGGACGGCACTTAACGCATTTGGCCTGTTCCAAAATGATTAATTTTGGAACCATTTTAGATTATTATTGGGTCGTGCCGCTTGTCGGTGTGGGCTTGGTCGCGTACAAGTTTCTAGGGTGGCGCGGCTTAATCGCGGTGGCCACTCTAGGGGCTGCGGGCGGGCTTTATACCAAGGGGCGCACCGACCAGCGGAAAGAAACGGAACGGGCAGCCCAGGCGGCGCGTTCTAGGGCTATCGAGCAAAGGGCGCAAGTCGATGCGGAAGTTTCTGCAATGGACCCTGATACTAAGCGCAACCGCCTTGACAAGTGGATGCGCAAGCCTTGACCCATGCGCCGGGTTCCGTGTTATACGCCCTTCCCCGGCTGACGTGTTCGGGCCACCGAGTGACGGTCAACCATCCACAGACGACCAGATACTAGCCCATAACCTTTATGGCGAACGCACTTGCGGGTGGAAGTAATGGAAGACAATAACACCCCCGTTGTTACGCTTGAGCGTAAACTAACTATCGGCGGCATTATCACCATTGCTACTGTGATCCTAACTACGGGTATCACTTGGGGCGTTTTCACGACCCAGGCGGCGCAAATGAGCTATGACGTGGCAGCCGTCCGCACCGCTGTTAAGGTGTTGGAAGACGCTCGATATGCCGACAACTCGCGCATGGTCCGCGTAGAAACGTTGCTTGAACAAATCTTGGAAGCCGTAGCACGTTGACCGCCTTTGTGGGCTAGGCTAATGTCTGCCCCATGGAACAGACCATTTCAGTACCGCAATCCGTTTGGGAGCGCCTAGCAGACCCAGCCCTTAAGCTGGCGTTTGCTGGGTTTCTTGCTGTCAAACCGGATAGTCCGCAAGGGCGGTTTGAAGCGGCCCGGCTCACTATGCCGAACGAACCGGAAAACAGCTTTCTAATTTTCCAGATTGCCGACCAATGGCCGAACGATGTTCTGGTTATTGCGGAGCGTGACCGGCTATCCCGTATCACGCCAACCGAGACCTTGCCCACAGTCGAGCAGACGGCGCGGGAAGTCTATAACCTGGCCATTGACAATTCCAAGTCAGTGCGGGAGCGCTTAGACGCTTATCGGTTATACGGCGAACTGCGCCAGATGATTGGTAAGGGCAACGGCACTGTTGTAAACAACAATATCTTAAACGACAACCGGGGCGTGTACGTAGTGCCAGCCCGCGTCACTGACCAAGCCGCATTCCAGCTTAAGGCAGTAGAACAACAGGCAAGGTTATCAGGTGCTAAATCTACCGCCTCTTGATGCCCAGCAATGGGCTTATATACCTGATAGCTCCCAAGAGATAGCCCTAGAAGCCAACGTTAACGTTCTACTGTTAACGGGCGGGCGCGGCTGGGGTAAAACCGAAATCCAGCTTATGCGATACCGGCAGAACGTCGGGCTGGGTTACGGCAGCTATTGGCGCGGCATTATCTTCGACCGCGAGTATAAGAACCTTGACGACCTTATCGTCAAGAGTAAGCGCCTGTTCTACAACGCGCGTGGCCCGGCAGCAACTTTCCTATCGTCTACATCGGCGCTCGGGTGGAAATGGGAAACCGGGGAAGAACTGTTGTTCCGGCAGGCCAAAAAGGAAGACGATTACTGGTCTTACCATGGCCACGAATATGCTTTCGTCGGTTGGAACGAGCTAACCAAATATCCGACAATTAAACTATTCCACAAAATGTTTTCGATCAATCGTACGGGCTTTGACGCGGTAAAGCATACCCCGCGTTTCACCGGTCAATTGATGGGTGGCAATATGTCGGACGTTGACCAATGGAACAACGCAACCGACATGGTTACGGGTCAGCCGCTCAACCGGCATTACCTTGGTCGTGAATTTATGGTCGGGGATTACATCACCCAAGACGGTCAACCGCTGCCAGATATTCCACTGGAAACCGTGGCAACGACCAACCCGTACGGTCCTGGCCACAACTGGGTTAAGGCGGAGTTTATAGACGTTGCGCCCTATGGTGTTATCACCACCAAAGAGCGGACGATTACGAACCCGAAGACTAAGAAAGAGGAAACCATAACCCGTACACAAATGACCATTTTTGGATCATTTACGGAAAACCCCTATCTGTCGCCACAGTACATTGCCGGTCTATACGAACAGACAGACGATAACATTATTCGGGCCTGGATACATGGGGACTGGGATATCGTCGCTGGTGGTGCGTTTGATGACGTATGGAATAAGAACCTACATGTCCTGCCCCGCTTCCGTGTTCCGCATAGCTGGCGGGTTGACCGGTCCCTTGACTGGGGTTCTTCCCATCCGTTTTCTGTGGGCTGGTGGGCGGAAGCGGACGGCACCGAAGCCACCTTTTTCGACCCGGCGCTAGGTCGGGAGCGAGTCTTTTGCCCGCCCAAGGGCACGCTTATACAAATTGCGGAGCTATACGGGTCTACCAAGATCGGCGCTAACCAAGGCGTTAAATGGTCTTCCACAAAGCTGGCCGAAGCTGTCAAGGAAATGGAAATCCGGCTTATGTCGGAAGGCTGGATTACTAAACAGCCATCGCCCGGCCCAGCCGATAACCAGATTTCCAACGTCAACGAAAGCGATACCGACACGCTGGAAAAGAAAATGGCTAAGGTCGGCGTACGTTGGGAGAAATCAGACAAGGCACCTGGCACGCGCGCTATTGGTCTTGAGCTAATGCGCGAACGACTGGACGCGGCCAAGTATCACGAAAACCCGGCCTTGTACTTCATGGATAACTGCCGGGCGTCCATCGCAACCATTCCGGTCTTACCGCGTGACCCTGACAATTTAGACGACGTTGACACTAGCGCCGAAGATCACCCATATGATATGACCCGGTATAGGTGCCTAAAGGCAAGCAACCACCTGGCGCAAGTCATTCACGTTCACTTTGGGACATAAACCAGCCATGCCAAACGTTGATTTTCACCTGCCGGAAATCCGGGCCTTTATGCCCATGTACCAGCTAATCACCGATTGCACGGCGGGGTCTATCGCGGTTAAGAAACGTGGTACGCTCTACCTACCCAAGCCCAGCCCTTCCGACCTGTCTACGGAAAACTTGAACCGTTATGACCAGTACAAGGAACGCGCGGTTTTCTACAACGTAACCCGGCGCACGCTTGGCGGTCTGGTCGGGCAAATGTTTGACCATGAGCCGGTGATTAAGTTGCCTGGCGTACTGTCCAATTTGAAGGCCAACGCGACCGGAACCGGGGTCGGCATTGTGGGCTTGGCCAAGGCTCTTTCCCGCCCGGTTGTCTCAAAGGGTCGCGCCGGTCTGTTTGTCGATTACCCCGATAGTGAGGAAGCCATTTCTTTGGCCCAGCTAGCGGAGAACGGTGTTCGCCCAACGATCAACTACTATAAGCCAGAACAGATTATTAACTGGCGTATCGAGGCGCGCGGGGCTGAGGAAATTCTAACCCTGGTCGTAATCAAAGAGCCCTACGTTGTTAAGGACGATGGGTTTGAGCAAACCAAGCGTACGCAATGGCGGGTTCTTAAGCTGGTTAACAACCAGTACATTTGCGAAATCTGGCGCACCAATACGTCAGCACCGTGGAAGGTGTTCAACCCGCTCGACCACAACGGCAGGCCACTAACGGAAATCCCATTCCAGTTTGTCGGGTCGGAAAACAACGACCCAGACATAGATGAACCACCTATGTTTGACCTTTCGGATTTGAACATTGCGCATTACCGTAACAGTGCCGACTATGAGGAAGCCTGTTTTATTGTCGGGCAGCCCACACTGGTCTTGGCCGGTTTGTCGGCTGACTGGTACAAAGAGGTTCTAAACAGCCGCGTTGATTTCGGTAGCCGGGGCGGTATCCCGTTACCCGTTGGCGGTAGCGCCGAACTGTTGCAAGTCAATGAAAACACCATGGCCTTTGAGGGCATGAGCCACAAGGAGCGCCAGATGGTTGCCCTTGGGGCCAAGCTGGTGGAAATGAAGTCGGTACAGCGCACGGCTACCGAAAGCCAGCTAGACGCCAACAACGAAACGTCTACACTGGTATCGAGCGCGGAAAACGTTTCGGCAGCTATGACTTGGGCCATCGGTGTGGCCGGTAAGTATGTCGGTGTATCTGGTGGCGAGTTTACGCTTAACACCGAATTTGAACTTAACACCCTGTCACCGGAAGACCAGAAGGCCGTTATTGCCACCTGGCAGGCTGGCGCAATCAGCTTTACCGAAATGCGGTCAAGGCTGCGTCACGGTGGCCTGGCCACCCAAGACGACGCGAAGGCCAAGAGCGAGATTGATGCCGACGCCGAAACCCAGGCGGCACGCGATGCCGAAGGCATGGCCCTTGAGACCGACGAAGCAATTCGGGCTGCCGAAGCTGCGGCTGCGGCCAAGGCGCAGTCAGCCCCGTAAGCGTAACCGAGTGAGTTAGATGGCAAACCGTACACAAGACCTGTTCAACGTTATAACGCGACAACAGGTTTACGTGGAAGGGCTTAAGGAAGGTCAGCAACGGCTGGCCCTTCTAGCTTTTGCGGACATGGAAAAGGAACTTCGTACGGCCATTCTCGGGCTGGACGTGGAAGACGTAAGCGAACTAACACAGGCCCAGATTAGGGCGTTGCTGCGCACGCTAAAAGCCATCCTGACCAAGTTCTATTCGGCCACCCTTAGCCGGTATATTCAATTCCTAAGCGACTGGCTGGTTTACGAAGCCAAGGAAACACCGGCCCTGCTATCGGACGACGACAACGCCATTGTGCCGCTGCCTGGTGCAAGCGATCTATGGAAACAGATATCCAAGGAACCGATGGGCGCGACCGGCGACACCATAGCAAGCTTGCTCGGTGCCCTGTCAGCCGTGGCATATGCCGACATATCCCGGCGCGTCAAGGGCGGTATTGCGGACAACCTATCGTTGCGCGATTTCCTGGCGTACATTGTGGGCACTAAGGCCCTCAACGGGCGCAATGGCGTATTGAACAAACAGCGTAACGCGCTCGGGTCGGCCATCGCTACCACCATGCAACAAGTCGTTACCCAGGTGCGCGATAAGGCGTATGGCCTGCTAACGGATTACTATATGTGGAACAGCGTTATTGACGGCGCAACCACTGACATTTGCCGGGGTCGCAACGGGCGCACCTATCGGCGCGGTAGCGGACCACTACCCCCGGCGCACTATGGTTGCCGGTCTTCCACAATCCCGGTATTCGTCGGGGAACGCCTGGTGTTGCCGCCGTCCTATTTCGCATGGGTTAGCGCCCAGCCAGTGCCGTTTGCTCGGGATATCCTGCCAAGGCGGTTGCATGGGGCGCTAGCGAAGGGCGAATTACGGGCTGCCGATTTGCCCCGTTTTAGTGAACCGGCACCATTGACGCTTGAGCAATACAAATCTAAGACTAAACAGATTAAAACCGGAACGGACAATTAAACTATGGCGCTGAAATATAAGTTGACCAAGGCGGCTTTTGACAAGCTTTCCGACGAACTAAAGGGTGAGTATGTCGAAGACCCCAACAAGGCGGGTGAATACGTTCTGGACGTTAACGGTCTGCCGGAACCGGAAAACGACGGCGCGCTAAAGCGTGCTAAGGACCGCGAGAAACAGCGTGCCGACGAAGCCGAAGCCGAAGCCGAACGGCTGGACACCGAACTTACCTCTTTGCGCAGCAATCAGGGTAAGGGCGAAAAGGATATTGCACGCCTGACGAAAGCCCACGATAAGACGGTTGCCGATCTTACCGCCGAATACGATGGCAAGATTTCCAAGCTTACCGGCTTCATTGACAAGGAAATCAAGGGTGGCAAGGCCGAAGCCTTGGCTGCCAAGATTTCTACCGTGCCGAAGTTGCTGGGTGGCGAAATCGGTAAGCGGCTCCAAGTCAACTATGATGGCGACGAACCCGTACTAGAAATTCTTGGTGCAGACGGTAAGCCGGACAGCAAGTTAACGCTGGATAAACTCGGTGAAGAATTTGTTGCCAACAAGGAATTTTCGTCTATTATCATCGGCAGCAAGGCGCGGGGTAGCGGTGCTACCCCTAATAATCTCCCCGGTTCGGTTAGCGGTGCTAACCCTGGTGATAACGGTAAACCTGTTGATCTGGCTGCCGCGCCCACTTCCGACTTGCTGGCGCATGTCAAATCGGCAATTGCCGCTAAAGCGGCGAACGGCTAAACGGCCTTCGCTAATCGCCATTGAACAACACTAAGGGGATAACTGGCCATGGGCCTTTCCGATTTTGAAGTCTTTACCGAATTCACCTATACGGCTGCTACGGAAGTCTTGCGCCAGCAAATCGACCTGTTTAACGCCGCCACTGCCGGGGCCATCGTCCTGCGGGCTGCGGCCAATGTGGGCGACTACACGGACAGCACTTTCTACGCGAAGGTTGCCGACCTTGTGCGCCGTCGTAACGTCTATGGCTCGGGTGCCGTGACCGAGAAAGAACTTTCCATGCTGACCGAAACGTCGGTCAAGGTGGCAGCGGGTACGCCCCCTGTTCGCGTTGACCCGGCTTGGTGGACCTGGATACAGCGCAACCCCGAAGAAGGCGGCGTGATCTATGGCAAGCAGCTTGCCGTGGATATGATGGCCGACATGTTGAACACGGCTATCATGGCCGGTGTTGCTGCCCTGTCCAACGTTGCCGCCGTCACCAACGACGCTTCCACCGGTACTGCCGACTTCGGCGACCTGCTGGGTGGTGCTGCCAAGTTCGGCGACCAGTCGCAGGCAATCCGTGTTTGGATTGCCCATTCCAAGGTCATGTTTGACATTTGGGGTACGGCACTCGCGAACGGTGCAAGCCTGTTCACGTTCGGTACGGTCAATGTTCGCCAAGACGGTTTCGGTCGTCCGATCATCATCACCGATAGCCCGGCCCTGGTCAACGTGACGCCGACCCCCGACGTTTACCGGACTCTTGGTCTGGTCAGCGGTGGCATTATGGTCGAGCAAAATAACGACTTCGACCAGAATGTCGAAACCAGCAACGGTAGCGAGAATATCAAGCGCACCATTCAGTCTGAATGGACCTATAACCTTTCGGTTAAGGGCTTCGCTTGGGACAAGACCAGCGGCGGTCATTCGCCGAACGACGCGGCCATTGCGTCGGCTGCCAACTGGGATAAGATTTCCACCAGCAATAAAGACCTTGCCGGTGTGATGGTCCTAACGCAGTAAGCGGCAACCTTTAGCCGGTAGCCTGCAAGGGCGGGGTAGCCATAACGGTTTCCCCGCCTTTTCTTAAACCCAAGGGATGACAACAAAATGATGCGTCGTGACACTCGTATTCTGTTCTTTACTGCCGGTGTAGTGCCATCGGATGACGAAACCGAACTGGCCTATAAGCTGTCCAACAATATCGGGTTCCGCAACGGCAGTCAGTCGGCAGCCGGTGCAGTCGAACACGCAGATGGCGTGGCGGCGCTGGACGTTGAGACAATCCCCGGCAACTATTCCGAAGCCTATACAACCGTCACCAGCAAGGCCGACGTTGACAAGCTGGACAAGGATATTGCAGCCGCCGACAAGGCCGGTAAGGCTCGACCTGTGGGCACTGGCCCCAAGGCGCACGACAACGCCCCGAGCGGCCCCGGCAGCCGTCGCGGCAAGCCCAGGGAACCGGCCGCACCAGACACCGCCCCGGCTGCCGTTGGTGGCCCGCCCGCGCCTGAAACACCGGCAACCCAAGCGTCCGCAACCCCGCCCGCAACCCCTGCCGTTGGTGGCCCGCCCGCTACCGGTGGTTGGAACCCCAATAACTAGGAGTAGCCATGTTCACGCCTTCCAAAGTTCTGTACTTCACTGCCGGGCCAATCCCGACTATCGCCGAACTGGCCGACGTTGACGCACTACAGAACGATGGCCGTTATTCGGTCTTCGTACGCAGCGCCATCGGTGGCAATTACACTGGTGGCGAACCGGAAGCCACCGACTACGTTGCCGGTACAATCCCAACCGCGTACGCAGACGCGGAAACCTACCCGGTGCTTGATGCCGGTTCAACGCTGGGTTCCGACCAAGCCATTATCACCGATGGCGTTGCCATTGTCGGCACTGGTGGTTCGTTTACCCCAACCGTGGTTGATGGCGTCGTAACTGGCGGCACTTGGGCATAAGGGTCAATAACTATGGCTATCAATATCACGGTTGAAGACGGTACGGGCGTTGTTGGCGCTAATTCGTATATTAGTGTTGCCGATGCCATCACGTATGCGGCCAACCGTGGTATTGTCTTGCCCACAACCCCGGACACGGTTGAGGCTTGGCTAATCCGGTCGAGCGACTACCTTAACGGGTTGCGCGGCCAATATAAGGGGTTGCAGACCTACCCCGGAACAACGATGCAATGGCCCCGTACCGGTGTGTATATTGATGGCAACACCGACTACCTGGCGGTTGATGCCGTACCCGCTGACATTGCCGCTGCCCAGGTGCAGCTTGTTATAGCCCTTAACGCCGGTATTGAGTTGGACAGCCCTATTGTCGGTGGCGTCCTTCCCATTATCCGCGAAAAGGTGGACGTGCTAGAAACCGAGTATGCGACCCCGGCTATGATGGGCGCAATGGCCGGTTCGGCTTGGGGTTCCGATAGTATGCCAGCGGTTGACGCTCTACTTGCGCCATACCTGCGTACTGTGACCGGCTTCCGTGTTTATCGGGTGTAGCCATGGGCGAATATGATCGTGCAATAGCAATGGCCGCAAGAATGATTGCCCAGAAAGGGCAGTCTGTCACATGGAAGCAACCGGGTATCGTTGGTGGTACACCGGCCAAACCCGTTTCCACCGCCCCGGCATTGCATACGGTCAACATGCTATTCTTACCGAACAAGCGCGATGGCCTGGCCAGCTTCCTTACGCTGCTATCGGATACCGAAATTCCCATGGGCGGAATGCGCGCACTCATGCCAGCCGTTTCGTTTACCCCGGCCTTGGTAGATACGGTTTTGCGTGGTGAGGAAGAACTAACGCTCGATGCAAAGAACGGTATCGAGCTATTAGGCCCGAACGGCCAAACGATCCTGTATTTTCTGAGGTTCATACGGTAATGCCAACGACTTCGGAAGCGGCTTATACGACCATTACCGACGAATTCATTGCAGGATGGGACGCGGGAACCCCGGCTATTGTGGGCACGGTGCCAGAAATCCGGTTTAAGGGTTTGGAAAAGGGCGCAATCCCAAGCGGCCACTTTTGCCGGTTTTCCATGCTCCCGGTGATCGAAGGACAATCCAGCTTACGGGATGGCGAGAACGGTCAACGCTATACCGTGCAAGGTAATATCATTATTCAGGTATTCGCCTTTAAGGGTAGCGAGAACGCGGCGGAAGCGGCGGAATATGCGCGGCGGTTAGCAATCGTCGCACGCAATATTTTCCGTGGCCATTGCTTCGCGGGTGGAATACAGTTTCGTAACGTTCGGGTGCAGGACGCCAACGAAGAACCGAAGTACATACGGCGTAACGTCATTGCCGAATATGAATATGACGAAATAGGATAGGGGTTAGGCCATGGCCGATAACTGTGAACCGCGCAAAATTGATAGTAACGCCACTGGCCTTTCCTTCGCAGAAACGATCTGCGGACGACTGCCCACGGTGGAAGACGACGGCTACGCGCCGACGTGGTACGAACTAGAGCCGAACAGCTATAGCGATTTCGGCGGTTCGCTTACGACCATGGCCCGTACGCCGATCAACGCCAGCCGTCAGCGCAAGAAAGGCACGCCGGTTGACCTTGATGCCAGTGGCGGGTTCAATCAGGACAAGACCCAGACGGCCCTTAACCGGCTCTATCAGGGTTTCTTTTTCGCCGACGTTCACGAAAAGGCGACAACCGAACCCATGAACGGTACGGCCACGATTATCACCGGCGCTGTTGCGGCTGATGATACAATCACGGCAGCCGAAGGCCTGGCCAAGTTCCGCGTGAACCAGCTTGTTCTAGTTAGCGGGTTTGCCAACTCGACCAACAACGGTGTTGCACGCATTTCGGCTGTTACCGATGCCGCCTTGACGCTGGATAAGGCCCTGGCCGACGAAGACGCGCCGGACGGTGCCAACGTGCAATCAATCGGCTGGCAACTTGCCGCTGCCGGTGCCGCCATCGTTATGGTCGGTGGCCTGCCGTCCCTGGTTCTGTCTGCCGCTGCGCCAACAGCCGCCACTGGTGCCCTGACTGTGGCAGTCGGTAACGCAGCCGATGGCGACACAATCAATATCGGTGGTGAGGAATATACCTTTGGTGCCGAACTCGGGGAAATCCCGATTGGTGCCGACAACGACGCCACGGCCACCAACTTTGCTGCCGCAATCAACGGCGACGTTGTGGGCATTGAAGCATCGCGCCTGGCCACGGCAAGCGCCACCGATAACGTCGTCACGTTGACGGCTGCGGTCAAGGGCACCGGCTCTAATCTGGTGTTGACTGCCGAAGCTGGCGCTAACCTGTCGTTCGGCGCTGCTACCCTTACCGGTGGCACCGGCTACAGCTTCCTAGAAACCGGCCTTATCGTCGGTGAATGGGTGTATCTGGGTGGCGACGTGCTGGCTAACCGCTTCACCAACAACGCCGGTTTTGCGCGTGTCGCGTCCATCGTTGACCAGACAATTCTGTTTGACAAAACCACCTGGCTACCACAGGCCGAAGCGGCAACCGGTAAGACGATTTACCTGTTTACCGGCGACACCCTGCGGAACGAGAAAGACCCGGAACTTATCACTACCCGTTACTATGAGTTTGAACGTACTCTGGGGAAGGATACGGACGGCGTACAGTCGGAATATCTGACCCGCTCGGTAGCCAACGAACTTACCCTTAACGTTCCACTGGCTGACAAGCTCAATGTTGACGTTACTTTCGTGTCAGCCGATCACGAAACCCGTACCGGGGCGGAAGGTCGTAAGCCCGGCCCATTCGTTCCGGCACCTGGCGAAGACGCAATTAACACGTCTTCTAATATCGTCCGCAACCGCATGTCCATTCTGGACCCCAGCACGTCGCGGCCCAGTTCGCTATTCGCCTATATGACGGAAGGAACGTTGACCATTGCCAACAACGTTACCCCGGTCAAGGCAATTGGCACCATGGGGTCAATTGACGTGTCAGTCGGCAACTTCGATGTTGGCGGCGAAGCTACGGTAATCTTTAGCTCGGTGCTGGCAATCCGGGCTATCCGTAACAACGCCGACGTGACTTACGACATTATCGCCGCTGCCAATAACGCCGGGTTCGTGTACGATATCCCGTTGCTGACCCTCAACGGTGGTAATCTGGAAGTGGAACCCGGCGAACCGGTGACATTGGAACTTGAACAGATGGGCGCGGAAAACGCCAACGGTTATACGTTGCTATACACCAGTTTCCCGTTCCTGCCCACAATCGCCCATCCGGTGCCAAACACCGAGTACTAAGAACTAGACGCGATCTAGGGCAACTGCTAGAAAGGGGTCGGGTTATCCCGGCCCCTAATTCATTAACGGAGTACGAAGACAATGAACGGTATTTATGGCGCGTTTCAGACTGACAGCAATATGGAAGTGTCGGGGCGCTGGTTCGACTTTCCACCGAACGATGACAAGACGGTGCCGGGCTTCAAGCTGGCGCGCATGGCCGATACGAACCCGGCATATCTGAAAGGCTTGGAAGCCCTACAGAAAGAGCTTGGCCGCGATATCGAGCTTGATATTTTGACCGATGCCCAGGCGCGGCCCCATATGATGCGTCTGTTTGTGGATACCGTGCTGGTTGAATGGCGGAACCTGCAAGACGCTACCGGTGTAGAAATCCGGTACAGCAAAGAGAATGCTACCGCGTTGTTGAACGATCTACCGGACCTTTACCGTACCTTGGTGCGCGAAGCCCAGAAGATGACCAACTACCGTAACGCGGCGCTGGTTAAAGTATCGGAATAGTCAAGGGCGCGGTACTTGCTGCCTATGGCAGTAATCGGCACCTTACCGCTGCCCTAAGACAAGCTAGACAGGCGGGCGATACCGAGTTTTTAGAAGCCCATAAACTATCTGTCGTTAAGGTGCCGGAACAATGGAAACTATATTATCAGGCTTATCTACGGCTAGAGGGCGAACGGGCAGACTATAATTCCCATATACCATGGTCTGCCATGGCAAGGTATGCAGAGTTTTATAAGTTCAATACGGACCAAGCCGATTGGTTGATTGAAATCTTGGAACTGGTAGACAATGCCGTGCTAGAGAAACGGGCTAAGGACAAGACGAATGGGAACACTAAAAAGCCTGGCCGCAAGACTGGATAGACTAGCCGGTAAGATTGACGACGAAATGAAGGCAGCCAAGACCGAAACGGCCTTGGCTGTCGTTACCTATTTGGTCAACGTTACCCCGGTTGACACGTCCGAAGCTTTGTCCAACTGGCAGGGCTCCACAGGCGGGAACATTCCCGACGCCATTGGGCCTATCGTGCCGGGTCTGGCGGGGTCGTCCAGGGGCGCTAGCGCGTCCGAAGCAATCGCCCGAGCCCGAGCTATCTTTGAGGCTGCGCCAGCATCATCACCGCTAGTAATTTCCAACGCAGCGGGGCATATTAAATACTTGAATGACGGCAGTTCGGCCCAGCATCCTGGCGGATTTGTCGAGGCGTCTTTGCTTGTGGGCAGGGACACGCTTAGAAAGCGTAAATGGTTCCGGGGTAAGTAATGGCCGACGAAAAAATCGTTATTACGATATCCGGTAATATCAGCGCGGATATCGCTACGCGCATACGCGACATTGGCAGGGCAGCCAATGAAAGCCATAACGATTTGGCACTGCTAAAGCAGGAATTACGTTCTTTTAGCGCGGTTGCCGGTTTCCGTCAAGCGTCTTCGGAAGTACGTAAGTTCAAGAGCGAACTAACCAGTGCCGGTGCCGAAACCCGTAAGTTTGCCACATCACTTAAACAGGTTGACGGTGCCACGATCAACCTGCGTAAGAACACGGCGGGGCTAGGGTCTAGCCTGTCGGGCCTGGTTGGTGGTTTTAGCGCCATCTTTGCCGTCCGCGAGTGGATGCAAGCCAGCGATGCCATGACCAATATCCAGAATAAGCTTCGCGGGCTTACTTCGGACATTGAACGGCAGACTACCGTACAGGCGCAACTGTTTGACGTGGCCAACCGTACCCGTTCTGGGGTCGAGGCCACCACAGACGGCTTTGTGCGTTTCTCTAAGGCGATGCAGGACGCCAGCGACCCGGAAGTACTGCGGTTTGTCGAAACCCTCAACAAGTCACTGTTGACGGCTGGCCGTACTTCCGGTGAAGTCAACTCCATTGTCGTCCAACTCGGTCAGGCGCTAACGTCAGGCCGGTTGATGGGCGATGAATTCCGAAGCCTATCGGAAAACCTACCGCGTGAAGCACTACAGGCCATTGCCGACGTGCTCGGTACGAACGTGGATAACCTTAAGGCCCTATCAACGGAAGGCCAGATTACTACCGAAGTATTGCGCGAGGCGTTCGCGAACATGGCCGCTGGCGTAGACGAAGCGTTTGCGCGTACCGTGCCCACAATTGAACAGGCTTTGACGGTCCTTAACAACAAGTGGATTGCATGGACGACAAACACGCAAGGCATGGCTGGCCTAGTTGCTACGGCCATTATGGCAATCGGCGACAACCTTAACATTGTGGTCCCCCTGGTGGCGCTGTTCCTGGCCGCTTGGGGTGTATCCGCCCTGGTCAGCGTCGGCGCGTCCCTGATAGCCATTACCACCGCCGTTGTGGGCATGACTGCGGCCATGATACCGGCTGCCATCGCCACGGCTGCGCTTGTGCTCCCATGGGTGGCACTCGCTGCGGCGATCCTTACCGCTGGCGCGATCATTCTACAGCTAACCGGGCAATGGGATAACTTTAACAACGTCCTGTCTGCGGCTCTTAAGCCTGTCGAAGACATGGCCAAGCAAGCCCTTGGAATGGGTGAAAGTCTGGCAGCGGGCAAGCCCCCTGGTGAAGCCTTAAAGACGACACTTAAGGGCGTTGCATCGGAAAGCAAGGCGGCTGGCACGGCTGTTAGTGATTTTGCCAGCAAGACGCAGAGCGCAGCAAGTAAGGTGGTCGCGGCCAACGACAATATTACGCGATCCTATCAACGCATGTCAGCGGCTCGGGCTGCGGCGAACCAGTCGAATTATAACGCCTTGGCCAAGGAACCGGGCGGTACAAAGGGGTCGTTTACTGCCGTACCGAAAGCCCCCGCTGCCGGGTCGGCCAAGTCGTCTATCACCACCCTGCCGGGCTACGCACAAGGCGGCTCTTTCATGGTCCGGGGCACGCCCAGCGGTGACAGGAACGTTGTGCGCTTCCGGGCCAATGCTGGCGAACGGGTCACGGTCCAGACCCGTAAGCAACAGCGCGAGGCAGCGACCCAGCGCAACGAAGGCGGGCAGGCTGGCCCGACGTTCGTTTTCAACGTACAGACACCGGATGCCGATAGCTTCCGACTTTCCCGCAATCAAATGGCCGCTGAAATGATGGCTTCGTTTACAGGTTAACACATGGCTAACGATTTTGACGACGTACGATTGCCGGAAGACATTGAGCGGGGAACGATGGGCGGTCCCATGTTCAAGACGACCGTTATAACCATGGCGTCCGGTAAGGAACAGCGGAACCAAGATTGGGAAGTTGTTCGGGGAACGTACAACGTCGGTTACGGTATCCAGAAACGCAGCGACATTGAAGCCGTCTACGCATTCTTCCATGCGCGGCGGGGTCGAGCGCGCGGTTTCCGTTTCCGTGACTGGCTCGATTATAAGGTTGTCAATGGTCCTGTGGGCACTATTGCCGGTCAACCCCTGCGCCGTCAATTGGTACGCCAATACACCGATGGCGTGGAACCATATATCCGGCTAATCAATAAGCCGATTGCGGACACCCTTAAGGTGTATGTTGATTACGTGGCAACAACCGCATTTACCTTGGGTGACGATGGACAATTGATTTTCCCATCAGACCCAGGTGTAAACGTCATGGCCAGCTTTGAATTTGATTTGCCGGTACGCTTTGACGTTGACCAGTTGAACGTTCAACTAGAAACCTTGGAAGCTGGCAGCATCCCGGCCATTCAGATTATCGAGCTAATCTAATGCGCCCGGTATCGCCCGAATTTAACAGCAACATTGCGCAGAACCTAACCCAGCTTTGCCGGTTGTGGTCGATTACCCGTAAAGACGGCGAAGTGTTTCGGTTTACCGATCACGATAAGGATATTCCGTTTAACGGCGATATCTACCAGTCTAACAACTCGTTTGAAGCGACGGCGGTCCAATCGGCTATCAATAGCGCCGGTTCCGACCTAGACGTTACGGTGCTGCTAAACCCAGACACCATTTCCTATCAAGACGTAATGCGCGGGCTATTTGACGAAGCCCCGGTTACGCTTCAAATTATCCAGTACACCGACACGGCAGCCGGTGTACTAGACCTGTTCAAAGGTAACGTATCGACCACCCAGCTACCGAATACCCAGATTGGGATTATGTCGCTGGTTGGTGGCGTGTCTCGCGTTAACCGGGTACTGACCGAGCGATACAGCCCACAGTGTCGGGCGATCTTCGGTGACGACCGGTGCAAGGTTAATCTGGCACCTTATACGGTGGCGTTTGCTGTCAGCGCGTCCGGCACTACCCAGACCTTTACGGCGGCTGCCCTGGCCAGCGAGGCGGCGAACCTTTACACGCTCGGTACAGTCACTTGGTTGACCGGCAGGAACAAGGGCACTTCGTCAAGGGTCGCGGGCAATGCTGCGGGCCTGGTGCAACTGTTGTTTAGGCCACCTTACCAGATGGAACCGGGCGATACGGGGACCATTACGCGCGGTTGCCCTAGAACGATAGCCGCTTGCAAGGGCTACAACAATATCGCGAACTATAGGGGTGAACCCTACGTGCCGGGTGACGATGGGCTAGGGGTATAGAATGGTCGATAGATGGGGACAGCCAAGAGATAAGCACTACCCGAAAACCAAGCGTATGCCAGATGGCGGGGTAGGCTATCACGTTGGCAGCGGGCAATATATCGCTTCACCTAAATACCGGTATAGCATTCGGGATAGGGGTTACGTTCGTATTATACGGCGTACCAATGATGTTAATTACGACATAAGCAATATCGCGTCTATACCGCAAGAGGAACAACCCCAGACGCCGGAAAACCCCGGCATACGAAAAGAGTCTTATTCGACATACGGAATTAGTATTCCGATAAGTGCAGGACGGCGCGCGGTTGCCGGGAACGTAATTGATGCAACCGACCTTACTCCGGTGTTGATTGGGTACAAGGTAACTGTTACAGAAATTACAGTTCCCGTTTACCTAGATGACACCGGACCCGAATAATATGGCGACTACTTTTAGCGAAGGCTTCGACCATAAACTAGAGTTCTATGCCCGGCTCAAAAACATGGAAAGCAGTCTGTTTAAGAACGGACTGTTTAACCCGTTAATTGGCTATAAGACAGACCGTATTGAAACGGTAGACCCTGGTACTTGGCAATATTTCGCTGACTTCGTTGTGTCATTCGGGGAAAGCGTAGCCAAGCCTGGCGCTAAGGTAATCGTCAACAAGATATGGGCAAATGACAAGCTTATTTGGGACCGGGCTAAGGCCTATGTTGCGCCAATTCTCGCGCCGACTACCGGGGTCTGGGTCGGCTACTTCGACAAGCCGCTAGCCGTCCGGCAGTACACCGAAAGCACTGGCCAGATTACGGACATTCCCCCGAACCCGCGTCCGGGCGGGATTGTGGGTTTGGCTGGCTTTACGTTTTTCGATGGCAACGAAACCCAGGGCGAAGTATTCCGGGGAATGCACTATCGCGGCCTTATGGTCGGGCGGTTTCTTGACTTCAATCTAACCGACTACGGAAACCGTATTCCAGCCATTACGGTTGAACTTATCGACGTTGTGGAAAGCGACGATAACAACGTTGGCGGGGATATTTTTTACCGTAGCATGAGCGACGGTCTAACGTCCGAATACCGCCCGGAAGTTGATGCGCTCTACCGGACCCGCTACACGGCTGGCGGGCTGGAAATCGACAAGGCGCGTCTGTCGAGCAAGGTACAGTCTTCGGGTTTGCGCTTGCTCGATACCGAGTATTCGGACGGTGGCCCGACGCCATCGGCTGACGTGCTACGCGACACCCAAATGACCTTTATACCCGCACTGTCGCTGGCAGTCGGGCAAGCCGGAACCAGTCCACATATCAAGCGGTTGCATGACCTGTCAAACGGTAAGACGCTGGCGACGTTCGGGGAAGGTTTCACCGACGACAACACGCCCTATTCGTTTGCCGACTGGCAGACTTGCATATCGTATTCGGTCCTGAATAACGGTTTCCGCGACTACTTCGTTGTAGGTGCTGCCACAGTCGCGCCGTACAGCATTGGTGCGCTGTTGGTGCGTGGCAATGCCCTGCAATACGCTTGGGGCGCTGATGAACACCTTAGCGGCGCGGTTCGGTGCATCACGGTTGGGGCAGCCGACAACGGCGTAACTAACCTATACCTTACGACGGCTGCCGGGGTTGAGGAATTCCGGGCTGGCTATGTCGGGTCGTCAGGTGTGGGCAATGAGGTTGACGTTGCGCGCAATGTTATCTACACGCCCGCAAGCGGCGTAACACCGATGCAAACGTTTTATGACGTAGCGCGTAATCAAATACTGGTGTTGCTCGATAACGGTACAATGGTGGCGATGGACGCCACTTCGTTGGTGCTGAAATGGACAACCGTCGCGTTCCCGCTTCCCCCGGCTAAAGACGCGCGTACCCGGACGGCGGAAACCCTGTCTACTATGGGCGGTGGTTCTTTGGTGCTATCGCGCGACGGCAGCGCCACCGAAGTAACGCGGATTGACCTGGTAACGGGCGCTATTAGCGTTCTGGTGGTTCCGGCCAATGGTGCGATTACCGACACTACCCCAACGTATTGGGATAGCACGTCCGAAGTTATCTATAGCAACACGCCACATTATATCTCGATTGGCAGCTACCCGGACGCGGAGAACGACCCGAACCGTTATACCGCTGCCGACATGTTGCGCGCCTATACCCTTAAAGCGGGCTACGCTGACGCCGATGTTGAAACAATCGGCATAGATGACATGTTTATTGACGGCTATGTTGCCAGCGGCGAAGTCTCGCTAGGCCAGATAGCAACCAGCCTGTCCAACCTGTACGGGTTTAACTGGACCGAGCGCGCCGGTACTATCGTCTACAAAAACAGCTTCGTTGACGGCAATCTTGTTATTGACGCTGTTGTGCCGGGTGACAAGCTGGCCATGTTGTCGAATGGGGACAGCGGCTATTTCGTCGCCGAACGGCGTTCCGACCAGTCGTTTCCAGCCAACATGTCGCTTACCTATTTCGACCCGAACAACAGCTATAAGCGCGGGTACAATGTGGTTCCCGGCCCAGCCGGTAATAGTAGCGCCTTACGGGAAGACATGTCCCTGCCGATCACGATAACAGCCGACTACGCCCAAGAATTGCTGTTCGGGTCAATGTACCGTTTGTGGGCTAGCAAACTCTTGTATTCCATCCGTCTGCCGTCCGATTTTATGACGACGGATGCAGGCGATACAATCGAGTTTACAGCGGACAATGTTTCGTATAACGGGCTGATTATCCAGCAACGTATTAATGCCGATAACTCGGTTTCCATGTCGCTGACCGACGCCTTGGCCGCGTCCTATCCTATTCAGGTGCCGACCCAGCCCACAGTCGTTGTATCGGACAAGGTGCCGATGCCGGTGCGCGTTGTCACACTGGAAATTCCAGACCGCAACCAAGGCCAGAACCGGACAGGTACGGTAAACATACTGTTCCTTATGACTAGCTATGTACCTGGCGCGTTCCGGGGCGCTATTCTGGACGCCAACGACGGCAACGGCTGGGTAACGGTTACTGTGGCCGGTCCAGCCGAAGAAGCTTATGTAGGTGGCCTAACGGCTGACCTTGAGACATGGCCCCGCCCGTTTGAGACGGATACCTACAACAGCATCTATCTAAAGGCGGGTAGCATCCCCGCGTCAAAGTTCGTTACCGCAACCGAGCAAGAGCTAGACGACGGCGCAAACCTTATCGCTATCGGTGAGGGTTCCGAAGTCGAGCTAATCCAGTTTGCTAACTGGCAGGACATGGGCGATGGCAATTACCGCCTCTATAACCTGCGTCGTGGCCGGTACGGCACGGAAGTCTTTATAGCTCCATGGTCGTCCGGTACTGCATTGTCGTTCCTAGACAATGCCCAGACCGTCAACGTGGCCTATCCACAAACTGACACCGGTAACATGGCGCTGACTTATCGCGCCTATGACACCAACCAAGAGCCCTGGCAGGTTGACGAGCAGACGCATGTTGTTTCCTACAACAGCCGTAAGCCGTATCACCCAACCAACGTGGTGGTTGAGCGCCGGACAAGCGACAACTCGATAATCATCGAATGGGTTCCCCGTACCCGGTTTATGAATTCGCCCCCGGACGATTTCAGCGTAACTTATATGCTGGACGAAGAAACGGAACTGTATGAAGTTCACATTTTCGGGCCTTCCACTGACCGCGTTCTAGTGTCAGAAGGTGGTACGGCCAGTGTATTCTATAGCTCTAATGCCCAGTTTGAAGACGGGTTTAACGCAGACGAAACCGAGATACCTTTTGCCATCTATCAGGTTTCGCAAGAAACGGTTGGGCTGGGTTTATCGGCCCCGACTGTCTACCCGGTCTTTATGGAAGACACCAAGCGCCTGTCAGGCTCTGTGGCTGCGGGCGGTGAGTTGGTCGGCGAAACGGCGATCATCGTTTCTGTTGCCCTGTCCGGCACAATCGGGGCTGGTGGCGCGCTGTCCGGCAACGTGCCTGCGCCTGTCCTGCTGTCCGGTCCTGTGGCCGCTGGCGGTGCCCTGGTTGGTGCCGTGGCCATCGGGCAGCGCCTGGCCGGTGCCGTGACTGGTGAGGGCTCTTTGACCGGTGCCGTGGCCGGTAACGAACTGTTCGGGGCAATCGCTGCCGGTGGCGCTCTATCCGGCGACCTTCGCGTGTCGGTTGCGCTGGCTGGCGAGGCCAGCGGCGGCGGTGTGGTCGAGGGTCATGCAGCCGTCACCAAGGCACTGGCCGGAACGATCGAGGCAGGTGGTTCGGCTGCGGGCAACATTGAACTGCCTGTTGCACCTAGTACTACCTTCCGGTATTTCCGCCTTAAGTTTACCGGTGCCTATACCAGTTTTATCAATGCCAGAGAAATCACGTTCTATAACGACAATACGCCCGTTGTTCCCCCGGCTGCTACTGCCACCTGGTGCAAGTCGTCGTCAGCGTTCCACCCAGATAACGGCGCGCTAAACGCCTTTGACGGTGACACCGAGACGCTATGGGGCAGCGCCAGCGGGGATACTACCGGTTGGATTTCGATAGACACCAACGGCAGCTATACCGTAAACCGGGTTGATTACCGAACCTATTCAGTTGCCTTTGAACACCCAAGCGGGTTTATCGTTCAAGGGTCTAACGACGGCTCGACATGGGAGAATATCTGGACTGTTACCGGCGCCCCCAATTCGTCAGACACGCTTACCCGTTATGACGCTCCCGCCACTGCCGTACGCATGTCCGGCACGGTTACTGCCGGTGGCGTGATTACAGGCAATGTGATTAACGAACGCGCACCTGTCGAAATGTCCGGCACCGTCGTAAGCGGCGGCTCTATTGTGGGCAATATCGAAGGTGAAGCGCCACCAGCTACGTCTGCCCTGTTGCTTAGTTCGTTGGATGAACTGGTAACGCCCGAGAAACTAGCCTTGTCGGGTGACATGGCTATCGGTAATCTAACGCTTTCAGGGGATGAAAACTAAATGGCCGACAAAGAACTAGCCGCGATCACAGATGCCGGTACGCTGGACGGCACCGAACGCCTATACATTGTCCAGAATGGTAACTCGCGCGAGGTATCGCTAGACGAATTGGCGGCTTATATCAAAACCGCCGAAAGCATCGTTCCCGCAAGCCTGCCTTGGCGCGGCTGTCGTGTTAAACGTATCAATTCTATCCTAGACGCCACCTGGCCTATGATTGTCGGTTGGGAAGCGGAAGACATTGATACAGACGGCATATGGTCTGCCGGGGATTCGGTTAAACTTGTCGTGCCCACAGGTGTTACCAAGGTTCGGCTAACCGCTGCTGCGTCGGTGGAAGCTAATGCGCTTAGTATGTCTTTTATTATCCAAATCCGTAAGAACCAGACCGGTACGGGCGCGGATACTGTAACCCCGCAAGCCCGGACCACCGCGCGTAACGGATCAACAGGTTCTACCGATAATTACCAGTTTGCGCAAACCCCAGTATTAAACGTGGTTGCCGGGGATTATTTCGACGTTCGGGTTAATTGCAGTAGCACGACTATCAACGAGTTGTTGGCCGGTAATGAACTGTGGTTTGAAATGGAAATCATAGAAGCGGACGTGGCATAATGAAGGCCTTTATTCTTTCCATAACCGAGACAGCCGACCGTGATAGCTTTATTGCTTATATGGAAAGCATTGGTATCGAGTACGAAGAATTTACCAGCCTTAAAACGTACTTCTATGTTTCGGACGGCTTTAGCCATCCCGACATACAGACGTTTAACCGTTCCGACGCGCCGGTCAAACCAGCCGCGCGGGCTGAGCTTACGCTAGACGAAGACTACAACGGCGGCTGGAACCTGGCGCGCATTACCCGGCGCAATAAACCCTATAACCGCATTCGGTCTTTGGAAGGCGTGGAAACGTTCTTTGATAGCGTGCGCACCGGGCTTGGGGTTGATATCTACGTACTAGACAGCGGTGTTAGGGAAGACAACTTTTCGTTGGTCGGGCGTGTAACCGTCGTTTCCGGCACCATAGATAATTATGGCCATGGTACGGCCTGCGCGGCACTCGCGGCGGGCGAAACTGTGGGACCGGCAACCGGCGCGCATGTATTTTCGTACAAGTGCCTAAACGACGAAGGTTCCGGCAGTATTAGTTCGATTACCACCGCTATGGACAACGCCATAACGCACTACCTAAGTCGGGCAGCAACAAACCGCCCGGCTGTTATGAATTTGTCCCTGTCTAGCTCTAGTAACGACCTTAACGCGGCGGTTGCTAGCTGCGTAGCCGTTGGCATAGTCGTTGTTGCGGCTGCGGGGAATGACTCTAAGAATTTGGACACACAGAACGTCTACCCAGCTAAGAGCCCTGGCGCTATCTGCGTCGGCGGGTCTAACGTTGTGGATGGGCCTTACTTCCATGGGGCAAGTGGATCGAATTATAGCGCCGATATCGTTACTGTCGTGGCACCATCGCAATATGTGCGTACTGTCGTCCATGATAATAACGGTGCGTACAAACATGGTCGAGGAACAAGCTATGGCTGCGCCATGACAACAGGCGTGGTGGCCTGTATGTTAGAGGGGCGCGGTAGACTAGCCAATGCAGATGACGTGGCCAGTGTATCGGCTGAATTGGTCTATCGGTCAACTAAGGGCCAGCTTAAAGATGGTCCTGGCATACCGGCTGGTACGCTACCAGACAGGCTACTGTACCTAGACCCGTACGGTCTGACCGGGCATAGTCTATACGGCGGTATTGGTGCCAGTGGTGAGGTTGCGGCGAACATGGAACCCCCACCGCGTACGAAACATACTTACTGGCGTGTGCGTAGGGTTGCGCAAGAGAACGCCAACGTAAACTATTCCGGTCTCAATGAACTGGCGTTCGGAACAGGCGTACCAACGGGCGGCACGGCTATCGCTAGTTCGGAAGACCTGCCAACATACCCGGCGACACTTGCTTTTGACGGTGACAGCGCCACCGGCTGGCGTTCCGCCTCAACTAAGGCCATGAACGCATGGATAGGCTACCACTTCCCAACGGCATTTCTGCCGGATGAATTCAGCGTTTCCCGCAACACGTCAAGCAGCAATTACACGCCCACAGAATTTGCAGTCGAGTATTCAGACGACGGCATAACTTGGGCTGTTGACTGGGTACAGACAACCGACCCATGGACTAGCGGCGACGTTGTTCCGCGTGTCTTCACGCGCCCCAAGATACTGGCAGGGTCGGCCCGGCGACACTGGCGGGTGTTTATCGAAGATGGCGACGGCGACGTTAATTTTATTGTTATCGGTGAGGCTGAATTCGCCAACGTTCTCGGTGTTCCCATGGATGGGTCCGACTTGACCGGTCCAGGGATGGGCACGGTAAGCGCCAGTTCTGCCGCGTCCGGTAATGACGCCGATTATGCGTTTAACAACACATATAATACAGCCGGAACCACTGCCGTTGGCCGCTATTGGTCGGCTGGTGGCGGTGTTGAGAACAAAGCGCAATGGCTGGCATGGGACTTCGGCGCAGGTAACGAAAAACTCATAAACCAAGTGCGCATATTGTGCGACCGACTGGTAGGCCGCGCACCGCGCAACATGCGTATCGAGGCGTCCGAAGACGGCCTAGCGTGGATTACGGAATGGATTATCCCCCCGCAAACCGGCTGGACGCTCGGCGAATGGCGCACCTTTACCCGCCCCTAAACAAGAGACCCCGGCCCTTCACTGGACCGGGGTTTTTCTTCGTCTAGTCTAGACGGCTGGCGCTATCGGCGCGGATACCATATTCCCCCAGCTTGTCGCGGAATGCCTTAGCTCCCGCCTCTTTAATGTCTACCCGCTGACCGGGGTGGTTGCCGGGGTTCCAGAAATGCCAGCCCTTCGGGTAGCCCTTAGCCCCAAATGACCGCATCTTGCTAACGTCACCGCCCAGCGCCTTAACGTCGGCAAGCTGTTTCCGGCAGTACCGGGCCAGCCCTTCCGAACCGCTGATAACGACCCAGGCGAAGCCGCAAGCGCCGCGCATTTCGTCGTATTCCATGCTGGCCAGAATAACGGCGGCTTCGGCTGCCTTGTGGGCTTCATTCAAGATTGCTTCGTAATCCATGGCGCTAACTCCGTTTTCAATATGACCCTTCTAACGGTCTACTGAAGCCGTGTCAACACTAATCCGCTTTACCCCAACTTCGCCCAGTTGTCGCGTCTACCTTAACGGGAATGGCCAGCTTTACCGCCTGTTCCATGGTGTGCTTAATGAACCGGAATGCCTCATACATTTCCGGGGATTGGTCGAGCACTGACCAGTCTAATTCATCGTGGACCGTAAGCCGTGGTACGCCGGTATAGTCGAATACGCCACTGTTCCAACAATCCAACATTCCCCGCTTCATAATGTCGGGTTCGGAACCCTGAAACTTGTAGTTCACGGCTCGATAAAGAAACGCTAGCTGGATAAACGAACCGTAATGCGCCAATGCCTGTTCATAGGGTAGTGCCGGGCCTTTCTCGCGCCCGTTACTGTAACCGCGTTGTTCCCACATATTGAACCGAATGCGTCGGCCCAGGAGCGTAGTAACGTAGCCGAATTGTTCCGCTTCGTTAGCGATTGCCTGCATGGTCTGCCGGACGTATGGCGCACCGGAATGGTACGCGAGAAAGAACCCCTTGGCCTTATCTATCGGCATACCCAGCTTATAGGACAGACTCTTTTCTGACTGGCCATATAGCAGGCCAAAGTTAGTGTTTTTAATGGGTCGGCGGTTGGACGTGATTTCTTCGTTCTGTTTATCCATGGGCGCAATGCGGTTGCCGTCCATTAGATAGTTGGTATTCCAGCCCATGAGCGGGGCGACGTTCTGGTACACGTTAAAATGGTAATCCATGTCGGGGTCATCCCGGTACGAATTACGCAGCCGTTCAGCGGAACCGTCGCCATTGTCAACCGCGAAGTGGGCCAGAATACGGTAATGGATTTGGCTATAATCGTGCTTACGCCAGTACGCATGTCCAGGGTCAGGCAGGAACAACTGCCGTACCCGTTTACCGAGTTTGGTACGGCTCGGTATGTTCTGCAAGTTCGGGTCAGACGACGAAAAGCGGCCAACCAGCGTTCCGTTACTTTCACCCTTCAAGGGGTGGAATAGCGGATACAGATAGCCCTTGACGTTCTTATTGAGTAGGTACGACCCAAGAAACGTGCCCTTGATTTTCTCATGTTCGCGGATATCGTGCAGGATATCGCCGATTGGATGCTCTAGGGCTTCCAGCCATTCCTTTTCGATCTTCGGCGAACCGTTCGGCTGCGTCTTGGTCGGCTTGTTACGCGGGTACTTAATACCGATATGGTCCAGTAGCTTACCGATCTGTCGGCTGTCGCTGCTATCGTCACCCTTCGTATTGGTCAGCTTAAAACCATACTCATGTTCAACTTGCGCGTACAACCTGGCTATGTCGCCGTCCATTTCGGCATACATGCGTTCTGCGCCCGCAACGTCAATGTAGACACCAGCCTTGCGCATGGCTATCAGCATCGGGAGTAAGCCGTGCTCGATATCGTAAATGGTTCCCAGGTCTTGTGCCGCGATCTGCGCCCATTGGTGCTTAATGACGCGCAACGGTAAGTCTGCGTCGGCTTCGGCGTACGGGCCAACCAGCGATGGCGGGGAACGGTATAGGTCTTTCCGCCAATGGGTCTTAGGCGGCTTGTATGCGTCCATAATCCATTGCTGGACTACATCGGAAACTTTGCCTTCGCCAAGGTATTTGTGGGCTAGGATATCCAAGCCGACGAATGCGTTATTGTCTATCAGGGCTTCGGCGAATTGGATATCGTGGAACGGTCCCTTGACGGTAACGCCTTCCTCACTAAACCAGCCAATGTCATATAGCAGGTTTGCGCCTATCTTGGCCTTATCGTTGCCTAGAACGTGTTGCGCATAGCCAAGGCAGTTATTGACGTCTAAGTTTAGGTGGCCTTCCACTTCGTGCCGCATGGGGAAATACCATTTCCCGGTATTGCCTAAGCGGTCTTCGGCAGCAAGCGAATAGCCCACAATGTGACCCTTACCGCGTGCCCAGCCTGGCCCGGCTTGCTGCAATTCAGGGTCTTTGGTTTCCGTGTCAAACGATATGAGTACGGCAGCGTCTAGGTTCGGAAATTCAGTTGGCGGTAGCCAGCCGGTCTTAGGGATAGGTGGAAGGGCGCGAATTCCCGCGTCCTTCCGTCCTGCTAACTGTATGCCGTCAAATAGGCCCATTTAGCCGTTATCGCCCGTATCTGCCGGAAGGTTCGCCATCCATCCACCGATATCAAAATTGGAAGTCTGGTCAACGTCGTCAGCCGTTCGTTCCCCAGTTCGGGCAGCTTCATATTCAGGATCACCGGCAAGACCACCGGCAGGCACGCCAGCCAGTCCAGGCTTAAACGCCGGGTCAGCTACCGTATGGTTCGGCTTGGTCGGTTCCGGGGTATTCCAGCCCTGTGGCGCGGGATCGGCTGGCGGGGCGACGGTCTGGGTGGCGCTCGGTGTATCCCAGCCCCCTTGCGCCGGGGCGGGGGTCGCGGCTGGTGCTGGTGCTGGTGCTGGTGCGCCCCAACCACCTTGGGCCGCTGCCGGTGCTGCCCAGCCGCCTTGCGCTGGCGCTGCGGCCACAGGCTCGGGCAACGGGTCCATACCGCCAATAACGCCCCGGACGTTGCCACCATAGAACACAAAGCGTTCCGTGTACTGGCCACTGTCGGCGATCTGGTCGCCACCGATTGCGAACTGGGTAACGTGGTCGCGTACGGCCAAGAGGCGCTTGCCGTTAAGGTCGATTGTGAAATTGACGCTATCGAGCGCCAATGACGCGCCTTGCGTCTTATCCGGGTGAGTGCGAATAAGACCTGGCCGGATGATAACCCGGTTGTCGTCTTCGGCAAATGGCAGGATAGCGGCCACCGCGTCAAACAGCTTGGGTTCTACGTCCGACGCCACAATGCCATTGAACAGCCCGGCGAAGATATCGAGCACGGCACTAGACCAGCTTGCCGGGTCAAAGCAATTGGTGCGAAGCCAAGACTGGTCTTCAAAATGGACAGTTAAGGTCTGCCAATCGTTTGCCAGCCCGAAGCCAACCGGGGTTTTGCCGGTCTTCGCCATTGCCGTAACAAAGACCTTCGGCACCACTACGCCAACCGGCATAATGTTTCCGTGGTATGCTTCGATAACGGTAACGCCATCGGTTGCCATGACAGTTGCACCGTTGAGCCGGATGGACGCATATAGCACGCTTTCGGCGTTGTCAGACACGACCTTAGCGGCTGCCGTAGCCGCTTCAACGAACGCCTTGCCATCAGCCAACGGGTAAAGGTTAGCATCGGGGAAGGTCTGCGGAACCGTGGTCGGGTCGAGCGCCGGAACCAAGGCTTCGTATGTGTCAGACTGGACATGGAAATGTCCGGCGCTTGTTACCGACAACGTGAAAATCTTGCCGGTGTTTTCCAAGGCTTCGGCGAACAGCTTCGTATTGACGTACCCGGCTATGCCGTCTTCGATTTTCTGGCCCATGGCCAAGATACCATCAAAGCCGATGGCCCAACCGCCGTTCAAAAACACATGCTGCATATAGGGCTGCAATGCCTGGCCGGTAGGCGGCTTGAGTGCCGACATGAAGGTCAAAGCGTTTAGCAGACTGGTAGCCGTCGCATTCTTTGTGGGCTTACGCCCCCTGCTAGTTCTCGGTGCCATTTTTCGTTCCTTTCTTACTCGTATTCATAACTATGGATTTCGGGATACGGCGTTTTATTGACGTGAACCAATACCCGCCGTGGTTCTTTAAGCCAAGTCTTATTAGCGAAACGTAAGGCGTCGTCAACAGTCGGTGGCAGGTTATCCGGGTGCGTTGGATTTTCGACCTTAAACCGTGCCGACCACCAACCTTTAGCCTTGTGCAACAGAAAACCTTCACTACCAAGGAATACCATATCCATAAACTTTTTACTACCCGACCAGTAGGTTACTCTTAAATATGGTTTACCGCTCGGTCCAACCTTTTTCTCGTAAAAGATATGGCTTATGTCAAACCATTGCATTTGCGGGGCTTCCGACGCCACTAGGTCTTGCGTATAGCTAGCAGAACTAAACTTAACGGCGAAATCAAATTCCGCGTGGCAGTACTCACAGTGGCGCGCTGATGGATGGTTGTAGTTTCCGCAACCCGGTGGCCGTACACCACCGACCTTGGTAAGCTTTTCATGCGTGCAAATCTTAATCGGGGCTTCCCCGGTTCCGTTTCCTTTCTTTTCTGGTAATACGGGATCGTTGATAGGGCCAAGCCTGGCAGCGTTACCGGCGAAATCCAAGACCAAGCAATTTAACTTACCGCCGTTCTGCATGGCCCAAAACCGGCCTTCCACAGTATCGAGCACTGACTTATCCGCACCACCCAGCACGTAATAGGGTCGAGTGCCGCGCCCAAGTATCTGTACCCACAATGCGGGGCTGATGGTCGCGCGAAGGATGGCCATAAGGTCTATTTCCGGGTCGTCAAAACCGGTGGTCAGAACGTTGTTATTGACGATGGCCCGGTACTTACCGGCTTTGTAATCCGCTATACGCTGGTCACGTTCCCCGCTCGACATTTTGGAATGTACGACGGTGGTAGGAATGCCCATGTAGTTTAGCTGGTCGCAAATGTGTTCCGCATGGTCAACCCCGGTGGCAAAGATCAACCATTTACGCCGGTTCTGACCGTAGTACAGGATTTCTTGTATAGCCTGGTAGGTAATCGCCGCTTGGTCGAATGCCTTGGCCGCTTCGGTCTGGTTATAGTCAACCCCGGAAACGCCAACCCCGCTTAGGTCAATCTTGGTCTGTGTAGGCCGGGTAATCAGTCGAGACAGATAGCCCTGTTCAATGAACCAGTTAAACGCCTCAACCCCGGTCATATCAACGATCTTGTCCTGAAAGACAGTGCCGTTAATGATCGAGCCCAGACCCAGCCGCCACCATGTTGCCGTAGACCCGACAATGCGCAGATAGGGGTTCATGTCCAACAACTGTTCAATAATGTTGTTATACATGCCTTTGGGTTCCCCGATACCGCCCATGGCATTGGGGTTCAATAGTTGGCATTCATCTATAAACAGAAGGTCTTGTTTGCCGAAGTCGCGAATAATCTTATGGACCGATGCAACACCGCCCCAAGTTATCGGCATTTCCATTTGACGCTGTTTAAGGCCAGCGGAATAGACACCGATAGGCGCGTTTGGCCATATCTCTTTCAGCTTGCCGACGTTCTGCCCTATCAGTTCCTTAACGTGAACTAGGCCCATCATGCGGGAACCTGGCCGATAGGACAGTAACCGGCGCATTAGGTTGGCTTGTACGTGCGACTTGCCAACACCTGTGGGCATGGCCACAACCCCGCCTAGACTGGTCGAGTTGTTCAACCAGTGTACGGTAGCGTCTTCGGCATAGGTTTGATATTCTCTTACGCTCACTGGTTACGCCCTACCGGCTTCCATTGTTGACACCCAACCGGGATTACTTCGGGCGGAATTAGCGCCTGGTGTACCCCACAATGCCACCGGCCACCGGCAGCCGGAACCGCGAATTGGCACGATCTACAGTTTACTTCGTATGGTGCGCCCTTGTGACATATGTCTTTAAAGTCGCAAAACTTGCATTCCATATGGGTCGGGTATTCGGATAGCCGGGGCGGTGGTGACTGCGCCAAAATAACAGCTTCGGCTTTCCGTTCAAGGTCGGCCCCGATATCCCAATTTAGCTCTATCAGTTCAAAGCGTAATTCGTCTGTGTCTTTATTGACTGCGCAGTAAAGCGCATACCTTATGGCATACTTGCGGCCATACGTACACATTTGGGCGTAGTGGCGGGGCTTGGATTTAATAACCCCATCTTTCTTAAGCTTGGTAAAGCTTTTGTCGTTATGGGTCTTGTACTCGCTTAGGAACGGCCCGATTGCCGCCAACTTGGCATATTTGGGATTGGTTGCCGGGGCTTGGGCGATACCATCAAGCGAACCGCCAAAGTGGCCTTCCACTGCGCTAATGCGAAACTGTTTGCCGTCGTCGGTGCCTTCCCAAACGGAAAACCCGATATCGCGCAACCATTCAATAAACCGGGCTTCCTCTTTATGGCCGCGATTAAATAGGCGCTGCATACGCCCGGAAAACTTGGGGAACATAACCCAACGCCAGCTATACCACAGGCGGCGGTTACAAGTGTCACCAATCAGGGAAGCGCCCAAGTGGTTACGGTGGCCGTCGTTGTATTTGACAGCCGTTAATTCTTCAATGTCGTTTTCGATCTGCCGGGAGATTGCTTCGCGCTCATGTGGGTATAGTAGGGTCGTCATGGGCGTATTGTGCTCCCGCATAAAGAAAGGGCGCGGCGAACCGCGCCCCAGTTACCGGCTATAAAGCGCAAACCTTAGCCGGGGATTACTGACCTGGCCAACCGCCCGGCGCTGCGCCTGGTGCTCCGCCCTGCGGACCCCACTGCGGGGCTGCGCCTGGCTGGTTCGGCTGACCCTGTTGCGGCGCGAAGCCGGGAGCAGCGCCGGGAGCGCCAGCGGGAGCAAAACCGGGGGTTGCGCCGGGCTGTTGGAACTGGCCGGGCTGACCCTGCGGGGCAAATCCTGGCGCTGCCTGCGGGGCGAAGCCGGGAGCGGCTGCGGGCTGGCCGGGCTGGAATTGCTGCGGCTGTCCGGCTGGCTGGAATTGAGCCGGTGCGCCGGGGTTCGGTGCTCCACCTGGCGCAAAGCCGGGTGCCCCGCCCTGTGGTGCGAAGCCTGCGGGCTGGCCCTGTGGTGCTGCGCCGAAGTTGGCCGGGGGACCGCCTGCGGGCTGACCACCAGTTGCGCCACCTTGCTTACCGGGTTCGTTACCGTTTACGTCACGGTAGCCACGGAAGTTGGTTTGGGGCTTCGGGTTCGGGTATTGCGGGGTCGGCGCGCTGGTCTGGGTTTCCGCGAGAACGAAGAACGGAATATTGTACAGTTCCGCCGTGTTCTGGAAAGCGTGCTTCCCGGTAACGTGGCAGATTGACGCCATTTCCTGTTCGGCACGCTTCCGGGTTTCCGGGTCGTTGTGGTACAGGTTCAAGCCAATAAAGTGCTCTTTACCGGCTTCCGGGCCTTCGATGCACTTAATCTTGAACTGCATACGGCCACCCTTGGAAGGGTCGGAAAGCGGCTTGGCAGCCGAACCGATAAGCACGACCTTGTGCCAACCGTCTGCCCAGTTGGGCAACCCGAAGGTTGCCGGGTCGATACCCTGGCTGTTAAAGCCGTAGTTAATGCCTTGATCCATCGTTTAGCCTTTCATTATCTTGTCAAAAATGCTTGACAGATTTGGTTGTTCCCAAGGATCAAGCAGCCCGCTTCTATCCTTAGCTTCGTTCTGGTTATCGCGTTCCGTGCGCAGTGCCCGGAATGGAAAACCATTGGCGTCACGCCCAACGACAAGTTGCAACACTTCGTCAAACATGTACGGCAATTGCTGGTCGAGTTGCTGGCCCGGCATCATCGGACCCCACAGTGTGAGGCCGGTTCCTTGGTCAACGAAGCGCCCTTGCTTGGCGCTAAAGACGACGTGGCGTTGTGGCAGGTTACGGAAGTCGCGCAATAGCTGCATGGTTTGTGCAGCCATTTCACCGTACGCCTTACGCGGGTCTTTGGTGTTCTTTAGCTCGGTGGCCAAAATCTGTTCGGCAATCTCGCTAACGCTGTCCAGGCAGATAGTCCAGTAGTTACGACTTTCCGCACTATGGGCAACGAACTGATAGGCGGCTGCCAGCATGGCAATCGAGCTAATCTCGATATAGGGCAGGTTGAGCTTTTTAATGCTCAACAAACCGCCTTCCGCTGACAGGATAAGGGGCTTTGGACAGGTGCCCATAATGGTGGTTTTGCCCGCACCGGCTAGCCCATAGACCAGCGCCTTAACGCCATTGTTGGCTGCATCGCCCGTATGACGTATTTGTATCTGCGGCGGCGGTATGTAGTTCATAAAGCGGCTTTCCTGTGGGCAAATATGTGACCAGTAACCAAGGCAAATCTTGGTCTTTTATGTCACGTCGTTGGTTGTGGTATGTGACCACCCTATAACGCTACTGGCCGAACCGTCGCGCAAACCGGGTTTAAGCTGCTACCCCGATACCGCCTGACGGTTACGCATTACCCCGCTGTCTTAGGGGGTGTTATCTCGATAGTCGGCGCACCGTCCTTAATAGTCAAGGCCGTGTCGATCAACTCGCGAATTCTGATATGGATTGGGTTGGTCGGGGAAAGCGCCTTATATTCCTTAACGGACAGGCTAGGCTTCCACGTAACCAAACGTTCGGCGATGAATGGGCCATCTTCACCCAGCTTCTCAATCGCCTCTACGGCAGCATCGGTAAGCCAACCGCTGTCATCGGTGTTGGACAGCGAGTATTCAACCTTGCGCGTTCCCTTAAGCGTGTAGCCGTGGCCAAGGTCATGGTTGTTGACACCTTCCTTAGCGGCGGGGAATGCCGTTGCCATGATTTCCCTGCGCAATTCCATTTCCTGCGCAATCAACGGGGCGCACTCGCGGGCAATCTTTGCCTTGAGCGTCTGCCATGCAACCAGCTTATTGTTGAAGATTTCGGTTTCTTCGGGGGTCATTTTTGCGCTTTTCCTTTTCAGGGGTTGAACTGTTATATGGCCGTTGTTGACCGGCTATTCAATGCCCTTGTGGGCTTATTGGTTAATTGGTCGTTCGGGTTGGTGGCTAAGTTATTGGCTGACCCGCCACCAACCCGACCGGTACGACCAAGCACGTCCGAACACTAGCCCGAGCCGCGCCCTGGCGTCAATAGGGGATATAATCAAAATTTAGGTTGTGCAAATCGAAATCAGCGCGGTATGTTGCGGTTCCCCACAACCGAGCGCCGACATGTCGCATTCAATATATAGTAGCCCGCTGTTGGCGTGCGTACAAAAGCTGGTGCAAGAGCGCCCGGCAAACCTATTGCTTAAAGATTTAGCCGCTGAAATGAACGTCACGCCTGTATGGCTTGGTGGCTTTGCTAACGGGCAATTTAATAACCCTTCCGCCGTAGTTATTGAAAAACTATATATCCGTCTTACCGGCAAGCAATTGGTTGGCGACTGTGTACCAAAAAATACCGACTGAATTACGGGCGTACCCGCAATGGGTCGTGTATAAGTTAGAATTACTAGACAACGGGCGTTCTACCAAAGTTCCATATAGTCCGATAACGGGCAACAAGGCGAGTTCAACGGACCCGACACACTGGGGAACGTTTGAACAGGCTATTGCCATCTATAACAACGGTCATAACGTGTATGGGTTTAGCGGCATTGGGTTTATGCTCAATGATGGCGATCCGTTTAACTTCGTTGACCTTGATGACCCATGGGCGCTTAACCCGGACGGTACGCCCAAGAATGCGGACCCGGCAGGTATCCAGCGCGCCCAGCAAGACATTTTCACCCGGTTTGCTGGCACCTATATGGAGCTATCGCAATCGGGCAAGGGCCTGCATATTATCAGCCTTGGCATAACGCCCAGGGGTAAGCGGGTCGGCTCCATTGAAATGTATAGCCATGCCCGGTTCATGGTAATGACCGGCAACGTGGTAGATCATTCGCCAATCACCGATAGGCAAGACGCTATCAACTGGCTATATGCCGAACTAAGTGGCGTTGAGAAACAGACAGCCTTTACCGGCACGTTCACAGACCGCGAGAACGACCAAGCGGTTATTGACCGGTGCCTTGCGGCTGCCAATGGTCAGCTATTCCGTGACCTGGCGCATGGTGACTGGCAACAGCATTACACCAGTCAATCCGAAGCTGACTTTGCGCTTATCGACATTCTGGCCTATTTCACTGATAGCCGTTTCCAGATTGCGCGCATATTCCGTATGTCGGCACTCGGTCAGCGCGATAAGGCCAGCCGCGACAATTACGTGTTCGGTATGGTGGATAAGGCATTTGACCTGCATCCACCGCCCATTGACATGGATGCTATTAAAGGCGCGCTAGACGCGGAATGGAATAAAGTCGCGGGGAACGGTACTAATCAGGGCTCTTTACATGTCCCTGCCGTTCCGCATTCCCCGCGCCAGCCCGAGCAACAGGGGGCGGGTCCCGCGCCGGACGCCCCGACTTATACATTTGTCGAAGACGAAGACAACCCCTACCGTAAGCCGGTCCCCGGCCTTTTGGGGCAGATTGCATACTATATCTACGCCCAAGCCCCGCGCCCCGTTCCCGAAATCGCGCTGGCCGGTGCAATTGGTCTTATGGCTGGCATTTGTGGGCGCTCATATAATGTGTCTGGCACCGGCCTAAACCAGTACACGCTTTTGCTGGCCCGTACGGGTCGCGGCAAGGAAGCCATTAATAGCGGCATTGCAAAGCTTATGAACGCGGTTGCCTTCGTCGGTGATGGCGGTGGTAACTGCCCCGGTGCGCGCGAGTTTGTCGGGCCAACAACCATCAGTTCCGGGCAAGCGTTGGTCAAGCATTTGGACAAGGCAGCCAAAAGCTTTGTCTCGGTGCTGGGTGAAGTTGACCTAACCCTTAAGAACATGACCAGCCGCAATGCTAACGCTGGCCTGGTGGCCCTTAAACAGACCATGCTTCGGGCTTATAGTGCTTCGGGTCGCGGTGAAACGTTGGGTCAGACCATCTATAGCGATAAGGACAAGAATACAGGCGAAATCGTCAGCCCGGCTTTCTCGATTGTGGGCGAAGGTACACCGGCACGGTTCTATGCCATGCTAGACGAAGACCTAGTGGCCGATGGCTTGTTACCCCGCTTTACGATCATCGAATATGATGGGGACCGCGTACCGCTCAATATCGAGCGCGCCAACGTCCAGCCCAGCCCACAATTAATACGCGCCGTCGCGCAACTCTGCGGTTATAGCCTGATGCTCAACCAACAGAACAAACCGGTTGACGTGCAATTGACCAAAGAAGCCCAGGCATTGCTTCACCAGTTCGATTTGACGGTTGACGGCATAATGAACAAAGCCGCTAACGACGTAATAGACCAGCTATGGAACCGAGCCTATCTTAAAGCAATCAAGATGGCGTCACTAATGGCCATCGGCCTTAATATGACTGACCCAGTGATAACGGCAGAGTTTGCGGAATATGCCATTAACATGGTCAAGCGTGACACCAGCCGACTGGTGGCCCGATTTGTATCTGGTGACGTTGGCGATGGTATGAGCAAGCAGGCCCAAGATATGCGTAAGGCGTTCAAGCAAGCGGTGATAATGCCACCGCACCGAGCCGAAGAACTGGGTATGAACTGGCAAATGCAACAAGACCGGCTTGTGCCTAAACGTTTCATTCAACAGTCATTGGCTAACATTGCTTCGTTCAAGAATGCCAAAGAGGGTGGCCCAAGAGCCATTGAGAATAACCTAAGAATGCTTATGGACGGCGATATCATTGCCCAGGTTGGTGCGACCCAGTTAGCGGCGTATGGCAAGGCGCGAGGCATTTATTACGCGGTGACGCAGCCGACGTGGTTGACTGGTGGCGTGCAGGCGTAATTGGATGAATTAAACTGTATGCGGAAGTGTAGTAGGTTGGATTAGGCTCAAACCCCCGGAAATGCTGGAAACGTATTAGAGTATTAGGTGAATAAGGGGGGTCTGTATATATGTCCCCATAAAGGAAATAGAATTCAATTAATTAATTAAATCAATTCTTTTATCAATATCTCTAATACACCTAATACACTAATACAAAGAGATAGAAAGGTAAGGTTTCCGGGGGTTTCCGGTGTTTAAGGTTAGCTAATCCACCACATACAGGGCTAAAAAGAATTGAAATCAATTATCAGCTATGAACGCCGTGTACCAGTAGACCGTAACCTACCGCTTTTAATCCGCCATAAGCAGAACACATATAACAGGGTAGAGCGTATGCAGACCTGGAATTTACCACCTGTTAATCAAACGACGGTTTCACGTTGACGCGCTCATGTGTGGGCTATAGGGTGTAATCAACAAAACGGAGATAGCGCCATGTTTAACACTCTCAATATCAACGGCCTTGAAATGGCAGCCCAGTATTCGCCCATTCAAACCCATGCGCAGGTTATCACCCACAAGCCGAACGTTGAATTTCTTACGGTCCAGTATCGAGGTTCCGGGCAGTTCTCGTATTTCGCGGTAGGAAAGACACGGCGCGAGGTTAGCCGCGATTTCGCCTATGACCTTTTGACTGACGAAGCAAAGGCCGTGGCATAACCCCGGATTAACAATCGGTTTACCATTAGACCGTTAGTTGTTGACAGGGTATCGGATAGCCCGTACAAAGGTATCAACAAAACGGAGATAGACAGATGAACGGTTTTAAGTTGGTTGCAGTGCAGGAAGTCACGATTACCAAGCAGCCTAAGCTGAAAGGCTCTAACCGCGTCGTCTACAACGTTGACCTCAACGGTGTTCCCTTCGGTCAGATTTGGACCTACAAGACCGCTGGCGAGAAGCACGTTTGGCACGCTGCCCAGTCTAACGGTAATTTGGTTGGCGAAGGCTACGCCACATACGCCCAGGCTGAAACCGCAATTCGCTCGGTCATGTAACCGAGTGCAATAGGAGTACGACCAATGACCAAGTTTAAGAATATCGAAGAAATGGAATACGCGGCTGGCAAGGATGAAAGCCACTCCGTTAAGATGCAACTTAGCGATGGCGCTAATTGGCTCCGGGTGGTCTGCGCTGGTCCTGGTATCTACCAGTATTTTAACGATGCCATGGGCCGGGCATGGGAATGTAACCGTGGCGAGGCTATCCGCCTATTCGAGTTGTTCCGGGCGATCCATCCAGAGTAATCGGCCCCATTGTGGGCATAGAGGGTACGACCATGAAACGGTTTGCACTAACCATACTGTACGAAGCGCCCGACCACGTTAAGGCGAACGAAGACCGCGTGACGGTCGAAGCCGGGCAGACCGGCAAGTACGGCGCTCCGGTCACGGTCTACGTTCAACCCTACACTAAGGACTAGGGGCCATGAACAAGCGCCGTAAGCGCAAACTAGTCCCTGGCGTTGGTTGGGTAACACCAAAGCCGGGGTACTGCTGGACCAAGGCAGGAAACCGCATTAGGCAGTCGCCACCACGGCCTTGGGGATCAAGGCAGTACCCGGAGTAAAAGCCATGAACAAGCGCCGTAAGCGCATACCGCTATGCGATCAAAGGCTAGGCGTTCGCCTGTTCAAAGATGCCGCCAGCACCAAGGAACGCTACCGCATTACATGGGCGCGAGGCTGTGGCGGGTACATTGTTTACCATAACGGTAATCGCATACTCGACACGCGCGCTATGCGTCGGGGAACCGAGAACCCTGGCGTACTGATTGACGAAATTAAACGGATTAGGAAATGGTAAGATGGACCTAATTTTAATCGGCGCAACCATTGTGGGCTTGGTCATTATCGCCATTACACCGACCCGCTGGGGTATCCATTCGCATTACACGGTCACGTCCACAGACCGCGACTACATCGTACACCAATGGGGCTATGTGTACGGCTGGCGCTGGTATGGCCTGTGGCGCGGTGCTGGCCTGCGCTGGTGCAAGGTGCCCAGTGGTACGCCGGTATCGAGCAGCCGGGCGGAATGGTTGCACGAAAGGGTTCTGGCCTGGCGCATGGAACAGGGGCGATAACACTCGGTTAACCATTGATCCATAAGACGGTAGACCCGGCTACGGATGACCCATAAGGTAATTCCAGAAACAAGGGGATACCAAAGATGACCGAGATTAGCCGCGTAGATCACTACTGTACCCGCGACGAAGCCAAGAAGCTGTTTAGTCGCCGCAATGGTCAGTCTATTATGTTCGGTTCGCGTATCGAGTTGCCAACGGTTGACAGCGAGTTTAAGCGGGCGTTTCCCGGCTATTGCGTCCTTACCGTAACACAAACCCAAGCTATCAAGCTGGTCTATAGCCTGTTGAGTGGTTTTGAGGATCGGGGCGCAAGGGTGCATATTACGGAAACCGTCAACGAGTACGGTAACGTAATACGTACTACCCTGTCTTTTTAACGTGGCGTTAACTTAGTGGTCGGGTCAAGGTTGACGCGGCCATGGGTAGCCCGTAAGGTGTAACGAACAACCCAGGAGATTACGACCATGCGCACCGAACTTACCTACGCAGTTGACGCCATGAACCATTACAACGGCGGCTATGAAGCCGCCGTTGCGCATGTCGGGGACTACCACCGCCAAGGCGGGCTGTCGGTCGAGTACTTCCGCAAGGTTATTGCCTTTATGCTGGCTGTTGAATACGTGAACATTGGCCGCGTTGATATGATAGCCCCAAAGCTACGTAAGCGGATTATCAAGGCTATCCGCCGTAAGCTTCCCCGCGTCCATAGCGAAACTAGCAATTGGCGGTTGGTGTATCATGACTACCTTGAAGGTGCTGCCGAAGCCCGGCGCGCTGGTATGATTTCCCATGCAAAAACCGAATTGCGCTGCGCCGGACACGTCCGGCGACGCTACCTGTAAGGAATAGACAATGGCAACCGAGCTACCACATTGGGAAGACTGGGTAGAT
>Ga0307414_10000144_pt1 | contig 48442 bp, 51 predicted proteins | sample DK1Ometagenome_FD_203804 | JGI IMG/M metagenome (GOLD analysis project Ga0307414, IMG submission 203804) | Maize rhizosphere microbial communities from greenhouse at UC Davis, California, United States - DK15-O-3 | ecosystem: Host-associated > Plants > Roots > Rhizosphere > Soil | place: USA...
CGCCGATCACCGAACATGGCTTTGCCGGCATCGGCGCGGGCGCGGCCATGGGCGGTCTGCGCCCGGTCATCGAGTTCATGACCTTCAACTTCGCCATGCAGGCGATCGACCACATCATCAACTCGGCGGCCAAGACCAATTATATGTCGGGCGGCCAGATGCGCTGCCCCATCGTCTTCCGCGGCCCCAATGGCGCGGCGAGCCGCGTGGGCGCGCAGCACAGCCAGAATTACGGCCCATGGTATGCGGCGGTTCCCGGCCTGATCGTCATTTCGCCTTATGACGCGGCGGACTCCAAGGGTCTGCTGAAGGCTGCGATCCGCAGCGGCGACCCGGTCGTGTTCCTTGAGAACGAGCTGCTGTACGGCCGCTCGTTCGAGGTGCCCAAGCTTGATGACTATGTCCTGCCCATCGGCAAGGCGCGGATCATGAAACCGGGCAAGGACGTAACGCTGGTCAGCTATTCCATCGGCGTCGGCCTGGCGCTTGAAGCGGCTGAAAAGCTGGCCGCCGAGGGGATCGACGCGGAGGTCATCGACCTGCGCACGCTGCGTCCGCTCGACAAGGTGACGGTGCTGGAAAGCCTGAAGAAGACCAACCGCATGGTCGTGGTCGAGGAAGGCTGGCCGGTCTGCTCCATCGCCAGCGAGATCTCCGCCATCTGCATGGAGGAAGGCTTCGACTGGCTCGACGCCCCGGTCATGCGGGTGACGAACGAGGACGTGCCGCTACCCTATGCCACGAATCTGGAGAAGCTGGCGCTGGTGAACAGCGCGCGGGTTGTCGAGGCGGTGAAGAAGGTGTGTTACCGATAGGTGATGGAGAAATAGCCCCTCCCCTTCAGGGGAGGGGTTGGGGTGGGGCCTGTAAGGCCCTCAAAATGGCTGACGCCGCCATTGCTGCGCAATGGCCCCCACCCCTTCCCCCTCCCCTGAAGGGGAGGGGCTTATGTTCGAGAAGACCCAAATGGGCCATCACTTCCCGGCCATTCGCTTCAACGCCAGAAAATCGAACCAGGCCGTCTTGACTGACCGCCGAACGCGGAACCTTGACAGATAGGCTGGGTAAAGCGCCGCCAGGCGTTCCGGCAGGCGCTCGGGCCCTTCACCCCGCATGATGTCCGAAATGATCCGGTTCTGGAAATGCCGGACGCTGTAATTGATCATCCGCCGGTACTGCATGCGCCAGGTGCGCGGATGAAGCGCCTTTACCGGCTCGCAATGGAATCCGGCATTCTCGCAGGGGACGACCCGAGCCCTGTCCCAATGCGACTCGTCCTGAAGGTCCGTCGCTGCCAGGGCCGCGATCAGGCCATCGTCGCCGATCAGATCGTCGGGCAGCCGAATGCCGCGCGCGCGCATCCGCCGCAGGAAATCGCCCCTCAGGGCATAAAGGTCGCCAAACAGCCCGCGTTCGCTCCTGAGCTGGGCCTGATAGACGGGATGATTGCGCCCGTTGAGCGGCATGCCGCTGGCGGCGTTCGCTTCGGGGTCTCGAGCAAGGGTCTCCGCCAGCGAGTCCAGCGATCCCGGCGCAATCTCCGCATCCCCATCCAGAAAAATCATGACGTCATGACGTCCATCCCAGATGTCGAACAGGAAGCGGTTCCAAGTCCGCGACTTGCCGCCCGGATGCAGATCATGGACAAATATATTGCTCCGCCCGGCCGACACCTGGCGCGCCAGTTCCACCGTCTTGTCGGACGACCCGTTGACCAGGACATGAAATTCGATATCCGCCCGGTCGAGTGGCAGACTGGCCAGGCAGGCCCCGATGCGCCGCTCCTCCTCATGCGCGAAAATGGCGGCGCAAAGGCTCATGCGCGGCCGGTCAGATCCAGCCTTCCAGCACCTGGTCCGGCGGGCGGTGGCCGTCAGCCCAGACGCGGATGTTCGCGATCACCTTGTCGCCCGAAGCCGCCCGCCCTTCGAAAGTCGCCGAACCCATATGAGGCAGCAGCACGACGTTGCTGAGCGCCAACAGCCGTGGATCGACCTCTGGCTCATGGGTGTAGACGTCTAGACCGGCGCCCGCGATCCGGCCCTTTTCCAGCGACTCGATCAGTGCGCCCTCATCGATAATCTCGCCGCGCGATGTGTTGATCAGATAGGCCGTGGGTTTCAGGAGGCTGATCCTGCGTGCATCGAGCAGTTCGTGAGTCTCGTCACTATGGGGGCAGTGGATGGAGATGATGTCCGATGCCTCCAGCATCGCGTCCAGCTCAGGGACGTAGCTTGCCTGCAGCTCCTCCTCGACCGTCAGTGGCAGCCGGTGGCGGTTATGGTAGAGGATGGACAGGCCAAAGGCGCGAGCCCGTTTCGCAACGGCCTGCCCGATGCGGCCCATGCCGATAATGCCCAGCGCCTTGCCGCCGATGCGGTGGCCCAGCATGCCCGACGGACTCCACCCAGCCCATTTGCCGCTGCGTACCAGCTTTTCGCCCTCCGCCAGGCGGCGGGGCACGGAAAGGATCAGCGCCATGGTCATGTCCGCCGTGTCCTCGGTCAGGACGCCGGGCGTGTTGGTGACGATGATACCTTTGGCCCGAGCGGCCTTCAGGTCGATATGGTCGATGCCATTGCCGAAATTGGCGATCAGTTGCAGCCGGTCGCCCGCCTGGCCGATCAGTTCGGCGTCGATTTGATCGGTGACGGTCGGAACCAGCACGTCGCAATGGCGCATGGCATCGAGCAAGGCCGCCCGGCTCATCGGCTCGTCATTCTCGCTGAAACCGATATCAAACAATTCCCGCATCCGGTCCTCTGTCGCGAGCGGCAATTTGCGGGTGACGATGACCCTGGGCTGGGCTGGGCGCGGTCGTTTCGGCATATATTGGCGCTATCCGCTACTCCACCGGAAGGTCAAGCGCCAATGACATATCTAGCATCCTGCCGGTGAAATCGGAGTGAAGGCAGCTTGAAGCCAAGCGTCTGAACTGGCACAGGCGAAATGGATGAAGCCAAAGAAAGAAAAAGGCATGAAATCATATTGGCTGCGCGCTGTTTTTCTTGGCCTTTCGGCCGCGGCGGCCTCGCTCGCGCCGCCCGCGCTGGGCCAACTTAAAAAGCCGCCCTATTGGGCGTCTCTGTCTAAAAGTGAAGCGCGGATGCGCACCGGCCCCAGCAGCGATTATCCAGCAAACTGGGTTTATCGCCGCCGCGACCTTCCGGTGAAGGTCATCGCCATATATTCGCATTGGCGGCAGGTGGAGGACCCGGAAGGAACCCGGGGATGGATGCATGTCCGGCTGCTCAGCGATCAGCCGACGGCGATCATTACCGGTGGAACCCAGCCCCTGCGAAAGGCGCCCGAACGCGGCGCGCCGGTGCTGTTCCGCGCGCAGGCCGGGGTTGTCGGCCGGATCTCCGATTGCGCTGACGGTTGGTGCTACATCGATGCTCAGGGCCGGAAGGGCTTTATCGAGACCGCTCATTTATGGGGCCCGAAAGAGTGAGGCTTGGGTTGTTGAGAATGATGGAGGCGTTGGCCGTTGCCATTCCCCTCCCGCTTGCGGGAGGGATCAGGGGTGGGCATTCACCGCGCTATTCCTGACAGGCCCACCCCAACCCCTCCTGCAAGCGGGAGGGCAGTTTGACCGAAACAGGTCATTCATAAGACATCATCTCGCCTCGGAATCAGCGCCAATCTCCACCCGCAAGGTCGCGATCAAATCCTTGACCAGGGTCAGCCGGCCTTCCTCCTCATCCAGTATCGCGTGAAAGGCTTGCCGTTTGTAGGTGGCCGCCGCGCCGGGCGGAAGATGTGCGCCCGGCGGCATGCTGGACAGCAGGATGTCGATCAGCCGGTCCGCCCCGTGCAACCGGCCCCACAGATAGTCATTTTCTCGATAGGTTCTGCTAAAGAACGCGCCAAAGCTATTGAATTCAATGCCTTTTAGTGTTGCCTCCGCGCCACCCGCTCTGATTGCGGTCGCGTCATCGGGCGCAATTCGATCGACTTTGACCGGATCATATTCGTCCAGCCCCTCGCCCTGCAGGAGGGGTAGGGTGGCGATGTCGTAAAAGGGAAAGCCCAGATAGGCGAGCAGCATGGCGCGCCGTTCTTCCCTGGGAAGCGCCCAGAGGGCTTCGGACAGCAGAACTTCGGCCCGCGTGTCCATTTCCTTCAGGTTCCGCTGCGAGGCTAAAAAGTCGATGGCGGCTTGGGGGGCATCCGGCACCGCGCGGGCGACCTCGACCATTGCCTCATCGTAGAAGTCCGCCGTTTCCCGCTCCAGATAAAGCGCGAGCGCATTGTAGATGGCGTCATGAAAGCCGGTGATGGCATCCTGCGGCGCACGGCTTGCGATCTCCAGCGTCTCGGCCAATCGCCGGGCCATGAAGCGCAGGCGGCGGATGCGGAAGCCGAGGTCGTGATTGCGGAAGAACAGGATAACGGCGTCCGACGCGCCGCTATTGGCCTTCTCCCCGATCCGGTCCAGTCCCTGTTCTCGCATCAGGGTCCACAGGGCGGAACGAAAAGTTTCGCGCCCGGCGGTGGTGCCGTCGCCGCCTAGGCGGAAAAGCAGCGCGGCGATGTCCTCGACAATGCCCGACAGCTTCAGATGTCCATAGGCGGGATAGGCAAAGCCCGCTTGCCGGGCGGCCTGTTCCTGCGCCTTTGCCCGCCACGCCGCGAGGCGCGCGGGCGTCGGCCGGTCCAGGAAGAATGTCCTGCCGAACAGGGCATCGACGCTTTCTTCGATTTCGGGCCGTAAAGCTTCGGTAATGCGCCGCATGCGCCGGATGCGCTTTGATCGGCCTTCGATCGCCTCCAGGCTGTCACGGATCGGCTGTTCGCGGGGGATGTCCGACAAGGCCCCGAAGATCGTCCGGAAAAATCCCGGTGGGGTCGTTTCGCCTTCCTCCCCCTCGGCGCTGTTCGGTCGATTCCAGCGGATGCTGCGGACGCCGGGCTTGGGGTCAATATAAACGAAGCGGCGGTCCACCTCTCGCCGGGCGGGACGGTTGCGCAGCGCCGCGATGGCTTGGGTGAAAGGGGCGTTCGCCAGGACCGATCCGTCGATCAGCACGGCGTCCTCCGCAGCCCCTATGGCGGACTGACGCGGCAGGATACGCTTCAGGAACGCCGCCCGCCGGGGCCAGGGGCGATGGCGCTTCTTGAGAACCCGGTCCAGTTCGCGTACCGTGAAGGGCGGAAATGCGCCCGGAAAGCTGGCGGTGGCCCGTGCGGCAAAGGCCAGCTCCGCCGTATCGCCCAGACAGCGGTCAATGCCTTCCCGCGCGTGAAATCCGATGGTCAATCTATGTTCTGTTTCAACAACTTCCGGCGGGTTGTTCAGTCGTAGTCTTTCAGGATATCCGTCAAAATCGGTGACGGTCACGAACAGGTCGAGGGGGTGCCCCGCCGGCAGTAGCGGCGGACCCGCCTCACTGGCCTCCATTGCCTCCAGCGCATCGAGCAGCAGGTTGACGAACCCTTCACCGCCAAAGGGCGGAGCAAACCATCGCGCGCGGATGAAGTTGGACAATTTGCGCCGCACCTCTTCCCGCGTTCCGGCGGCGACCGTCCGCGCCACGGTGTCGTCAGGCCGGCGCGCGGCCATCCATACCAGCGGCGCGGCCCAGAATTTCGTCATCTTGCTGATCGGCCGCGCGTCCGGATCGAGCAGCAGATCGACGTCGGCATAGCGCAACCACATTTCCGTCAGGGGATCGAGCGACTGCCCCGTCTCCACCGCCTGCGCCAGGAATATGCCGTTGATTCCTCCCGCGCTCGCCCCGGCGATGATGTCGGTCAGGACCCGCAGCTTCAGGTCGGCATGGTGAGCAATGTCCTCCAAGATATGGTGGTAGACGCCCCGGCTTCCCTCGGACGGCTGCACGGCGTCGTGAAAATCCCGGCTAGCCCGTGTGAGGTGCCAGATTTCCTTCGTGATCCCGTGCATGTAGATCGCGAGGCTGATCCCGCCATAGCAGACCAGCGCCAGCCTCAGTTCCTTCTCCCTCATGTACAAAGAGATGGCAGGAGTGGAGCGCCCTGTCGAGTGCAACGCTGGGCATGCCAGGGGACTGGGGTCAAGCTGGTTCCAGCACCGCCCAGATCGGAAGGTGGTCGGATGCCCTGCGCGCGGCCGGGCTGTCGTGCACGCCGCTTTCGGCCACGGCCAATCCGCCGCAATGCATGATGCGGTCGAGCCGCGCCACCGGCCGTTGCGCATGGAAGCTCTTGCCGCAGTCGGCAAAATGGAAATGATGGGAAAAATCCCTCAGGCAGCCGCCTTGCGCGCTCCATTCGTTAAGATCGCCCATCAGCACCGTCGGCGTGTTGCTGTCATGGCCGACCGCCTTTGCAATTACCGCAGCCGCCTGCTTCCGCCGCCACAGGCCAGATAGGTCAAGATGCATGCCGAATATGCGCATCACCCGTTCGCCAAGAGCGATCTCCGCCATCACCGCGCCGCGCGGTTCCAGATAAGGGATATGCAAAATGTCGTGATGCAGGATTTTGGCCGATTTGCGAACCAGCAGGGCATTGCCGTGCCAGCCCATGCTGTCCACATGCACATCCAGCGGAACCGGCTTGTAGTCGCTGTGCAAATCCAGCAGGTGGGGGTGGATCGCCGCCGTGCGGGTGCCGAAGCGGCGGTCCGCTTCCTGCAGCGCGACCACATCGGCATCCACTTCCCGCAGCACCTCCAATATGCGTTCAGGGTTCCGCCGCCGATCCGTCCCGATGGCCTTGCGCATATTGTAGCTGGCGACCTTGATCATACCCCGATTGTTCCGCGTTTTTGGCGGGAAAGGCAAGATGAAGCCTGCCGCCGGTGTATTGTAACTGTCGCAAAATTTTCATCCCCCGGTCACAGCGGCAGGCTAGGCGGCGCTCACATCTTCAACGGGGATTTCGATGATACAGCGCAGACAGGCGAACCAGGCCGTGGAACAGGCCGTATTCCAGCACGGCCAGCTTACGAAGAAAGGCATGCTCGAGCGCGCCTTCGCTTTTGCATTCCGGGGCTTGGTCTATGCCCAGATTTGGGAAGATCCGCTCGTCGATATGGAAGCGCTGGAGATCGGGCCGGATTGCCATGTCGTGACCATTGCCAGCGGCGGATGCAACGTGCTGTCCTATCTTTCGGCCGATCCGCGCGCGATCACGGCAGTCGACCTCAATACGGCGCATATCGCGCTTAACCGGCTAAAGCTTGCGGCCGCCCGCCATCTTCCCGATCATTCGCACTTCCATCGCTTCTTTGCTCAGGCCGGACGACGGGACAATATCGACGCCTATCACCGCTATGTCCGGCCCAATCTGGACGAAGTCACCCGCCGATACTGGGAATCGCGGGACATGATGGGGCGGCGGCGGATCAATGCCTTTGCGGGCAACATCTACAAGCGCGGGCTGCTGGGACAGTTTATCGGCAGCGCGCACCTGCTGGCAAAGCTCTACAAGGTGGATCCGGCGGAAATCCTGGCGGCGCAGTCGATGGACGAGCAGCGGGTGATCTTCGAAACCCGCCTTGCCCCCATTTTCGACAAGAAGTTCGTGCGCTGGCTGACGGAACAGCCCGCCTCGCTTTTCGGTCTGGGCATTCCGCCCGCGCAGTATCAGGCGCTCGCAACGGACGATCCGGAGGGCATTGCAAAGGTGCTGCGCAGCCGCCTGGAAAAACTGGCCTGCGATTTCGACGTGCGGCAGAATTATTTCGCCTGGCAGGCCTTCGGGCGGGGTTATGGCGATGCCCCGCTGGCCTCCCTGCCGCCCTATCTGGAAAGGGCCAATCATCCCGACATTGTCGAGCGGGTCAGCCGCGTGGATGTCCGGCACCAGAATTTCACCGACTATCTTGGCCAGTGCGCCGACGCCTCGCTCGACCGCTACGTCCTGCTCGACGCGCAGGACTGGATGAGCGACGCACAGCTGGGGCATCTCTGGTCGGAAATCACGCGCACCGCGCGTCCGGGTGCACGAGTGATCTTCCGCACCGCCGCCGCGCCCAGCCTGCTGCCCGGCCGGGTTCCCGAAGCCCTGCTTGACCGCTGGCATTATGAAGTGGAGCGCTCGGCCGACTGCACGCGTCGCGACCGATCCTCGATCTATGGCGGCTTTCACCTCTATGTGCTGAAGCAGGGCTGATGGCCTCCATCAGCCATACAGGCGATGCCGCCCGGCATATGGACCGTATCTACCGGTACCAGCGATACATCTATGACCTGACGCGCAAATATTATCTGCTCGGCCGCGACAGGCTGATTGCCGGCCTGAATGTGCCGGAGGGCGGCAGCGTGCTTGAACTTGGCTGCGGCACGGGACGCAACCTTGTCGCCGCCGCGCGCCGCTGGCCTCGGGCGACCTTTCACGGCATCGATATCAGTGCCGCCATGCTCGATACCGCCGGGAGGTCGCTCCGCCGCAAGGGAATGGGGGCACACATCCGTCTGGTGCAGGGGGACGCGACCGATTTTCTGCGTCATCAGCCCTTCGGTCGGGAAGCCTTTGATCGGGTGTTTCTGTCCTACACACTGTCGATGATTCCCGGCTGGCAGCTGGCGCTGGAAGAAGCCGTCCATGCCCTTGCTCCCGGTGGGGTGCTGCACATCGTCGATTTCGGGCAGCAGGAGCATTTGCCCCGCGCATTCCGGGCGCTGCTTTTTGCCTGGCTGAGTAAATTCGATGTCGCGCCCCGGGGCGATCTCATGCCGGTTCTGGAGGAACTGGCGGAACGCCACGATTTATCCCTGACGGCCCATCGCCTCTATCGCGGCTATGCCTGGCAGGCTCGGCTTGAACGGGCGGGCTGACCCGCCGTCGTAGCTCTCAAGCGCTCAACCCGGCGCTCAAATTCCTGCTGACGTTCCTGCTATGTTCTGTTAAGCGTCGATTCCATGGCCAAGGTGAAGAAGAAATATGTCTGCCAGCACTGCGGCTCGGTGTCCTACCGCTGGCAGGGGCAGTGCGACGATTGCGGCGAATGGAACAGCCTGATCGAGGAAGCGGGGCCGACCGTCTTTGCCGCCAAGCACAGCCTGCAATCGGGCGGCCGCGCCCTGGCGCTGGTGGGGCTCGACAGTGAGGTCGCCCTGCCGCCACGCGAGCAGACCGGCATCGCTGAATTCGACCGCGCGCTGGGCGGCGGGCTGGTAGCCGGATCGGCGACGCTGATCGGCGGAGATCCCGGCATCGGCAAATCGACGCTGCTGCTTCAGGCCGCCGCCCGCATGGCGGAACGGGGGCTTGCCGTCGCCTATATCAGCGGCGAGGAAGCGGCGGATCAGGTGCGCTTGCGGGCGCGGCGGCTCGGCCTTGGCACGGCGCCGGTGCAGCTTGCCTCCGCCACATCCGTGCGCGACATCCTGACGACGCTGTCAGAGGGCGCGCCGCCCGCGCTGTTGGTGATCGATTCGATCCAGACCATGCATAGCGACCTGATCGAAGGCGCGCCGGGTACGGTCAGCCAGGTCCGCGCCTCCGCTCAGGAACTGATTCGCTTCGCCAAGGAACGGGGCACCGCCGTCGTACTCGTCGGCCATGTCACGAAGGACGGCAGCATCGCGGGGCCACGAGTCCTGGAACATATGGTCGATACGGTTTTGAGTTTTGAGGGCGAGCGCAGCCACCAGTATCGCATCCTGCGCGCCATCAAGAACCGCTTTGGCGGCACGGATGAAATCGGCGTGTTCGCGATGGAGACGGAGGGGCTGTCGGAAGTCGCCAATCCATCGGCGCTGTTCCTCACCCATCGCGACGAGAGCGTGACCGGCGCGACTGTGTTCCCGGCGCTGGAGGGTACGCGTCCCGTGCTGGTGGAGATACAGGCGCTGACCGTGCGCCTCGCTAGCGGGGCGACGCCGCGCCGTGCCGTGGTGGGGTGGGACAGCGGCCGGCTCGCCATGATCCTGGCGGTGCTGGAGGCACGCTGCGGCCTCAGCTTTTCCTCCTGCGAGGTCTATCTGAACATTGCCGGGGGATATCGGATATCCGACCCGGCGGCGGATCTGGCAGTGGCGGCCGCGCTCATATCGGCATTGTCCGAACGGCCGCTGTCCGCCGACGCCATATTGTTCGGAGAGGTGGCGCTTTCGGGAGAGATCAGGCCGGTGGCCCACGCCGCCCTGCGCCTGCGGGAATCAGCGAAACTCGGCTTTTCCCGCGCGCTGATCCCCGCGTCCGTCACGGAGAAAGCGACAGGGGTTTCCGCCAGCGGCTTCAAAACGCTCGCGCAATTTGTTGACCATATGCTCGGCCGCGATTAGCCAACGGCTCATGACAGCTTTAGACATCATTGTTCTGCTCCTGATCGGCGGCGGCGCGGCTTTTGGATTGTTTCGGGGTTTCGTTATGGAAACCTTGTCGCTCATCGCCTGGATCCTGGCGATCTTCGCGATCCGGTTGCTGCACACCCCCGCGACCGAATGGCTGACGGGTCCGGTGGGCACGCAGGCGGGCGCCGCCGTTCTGGCCTTCGCGCTGGTATTCGGCGTTACCTTCGCGGGCGGAAAATTCCTGGCCCGTTCGCTGGGCGCGCGCACGCGCAAGTCCGTATTGGGTCCTGTCGATCGGGTGCTTGGCCTTGGCTTTGGAGCGCTCAAGGGACTGATCGGTGCGACATTGCTGTTCATGCTGGCGTCGCTGGTGTACGACACTATCTATGGCGGCGGTGCGGAACGGCCTGAATGGATGGCAACATCGCGCAGCTACCCGCTGCTCAACGCCAGCGGCAAGGCGATGAGCGATTTTGTGGCCGAGCGCCGCGCGACGCCGGCGAACGGGGCTGAAACGGCCGGATGAACGCACCACTTTACAATTCGGACATTTTGCGGCTTGCCGCCAGTATTCCCCATCACCAGCGGTTGAGCGCACCGCAGGCCAGCGTTGAAAAGCGCTCCGCCACCTGCGGCAGCAGGGTGACGGCCGATGTCTGCGTGGACGAGGCCGGACGGGTGGTTGAGCTGGGCCTGGAGGTGCGCGCCTGCGCGCTGGGTCAGGCGTCGGCATCGCTCATGGCCCGGAACGCGATCGGCAAATCGGTCGCCGAACTGTCGGCGGCGCGGGACAGGCTGGCGGCTTGGCTGACGGGGGAGGGGGACGATCCCGATTTCTGGCCCGGATTTGCCGTCATTGCGCCAGCGCGCGGCTATCCGGCCCGCCATCCCTCGATACGCCTGGGTTTTGAAGCGGTTGCCGAAGCCGCGGCCATAGCAGCCGGACGGCACCGCACATGAAGCCTGGCGTTGTCGAGGTGATGAGCGCCACCGACCTGCTGCTGTCGGAAGGCGTCGTCCTTCTGGGAGTAGCTCTGGTGTTCGTCATGCTGTTCCGCCGCCTGGGGCTGGGCGCGGTGCTTGGTTATCTGATCGCCGGGGCGCTGGTGGGTCCGCAAGGGCTTGGCCTTGTCGGCGGGGCGGAATCGAAGCTGGCCATTGCTGAAATCGGCATTGTGCTGCTGCTGTTCCTCGTCGGGCTGGAATTGAATCCGCAACGGCTTTGGCGATTGAAGCGTGACATCTTTGCGCTTGGTCTGGCGCAGGTCGCCCTGTGCGGTGCAGCGCTTACAGCCATCATTTATTTGACCACAGGCTTCACCTGGGGCGCGGCGATTGCGCTGGGCCTTCCGCTCGGCCTATCTTCCACCGCGCAGGTTTTGCCAAGTTTGAAGAATAGCGGCCGAATCAATTCACCCTTTGGCGAGAAGGCCTTTTCGGTCCTGCTGTTTCAGGATCTTTCCATCGTTCCGCTCATCACCATCATCGCCGCGCTGTCCCGCAATCCGGTGGACGCCATGGGACCGCCGGGTTGGCAGCTTGCGCTGTACACGGTGGCGGCGATCACCGGGCTGGTGCTGGCGGGGCGCTTCATTCTCAATCCGCTGCTGAAACTCGCGGGCCGGCTCGGCGAGCGGGAATTGTTCGTCTTCGTCGGGCTGTTCACCGTCCTGGCGAGCGCCGCTTTGATGCATAGCCTGCATCTCTCCACGGCCCTTGGGGCGTTTGTGGCCGGTGTGATGCTGGCCGATTCGCCATACCGGCATGAAATCGAGGCAGATGTGGAGCCATTCCGCTCCATCCTGCTGGGCCTCTTTTTTCTGGCGGTCGGCATGGTGCTGGACGTTCAGGCGGTTCTCGCCAATCCCCTGTTCGTCTTTGGCATGGCGGCGCTGCTGGTGGCGGTGAAGACGGGGATCATTTTCGCTCTCGCCCGGCTGTTCGGCATGGACACCACCCAGGCTTTCGCGCTGGGGCTATTGCTCAGCCAGGGCGGCGAGTTCGGTTTTGTCCTCTTCACGCAGGCGCAGGGCGCGCTGCTCATTGCACCGAGCGCGGCCAGCCTGTTCAGCGCCATCGTGACGGTGTCGATGGCGACGACGCCTTTCCTCCTGCTGCTTGCCCGGAAGCTGGAATTTTCCCGGAGGTCAGACGAAGCCAAGCCCGACGGACCCGATGAAGCGCCTGACGAATCGGCGCTGGTCATTGGCTATGGCCGGTTCGGTCAGACGGTCGCACAGATGCTGATGGGCCATGGCTGCGGGGTGACGCTGATCGACAAGAAACCGGCGCAGATCGAGCTCAGCAGCCAGTTCAACATGAAGGTCTATTATGGCGACGGCACGCGCGTCGATCTGTTGCGTCGCGCGGGTGCGGAAAAGGCCCGGATCATTGCCTTTTGCATCGATGGCAATGGGCTTGACCCCAAGACGCTTCAGCCGATCCTGGAGGCCTTTCCACAGGCTGCCGTGTTTGTCCGGACCTATGATCGGCGGCACCTGTTGCAGCTTGCGGATCTGGATCTGGCTGGATCCGTGCGAGAGGTTTTCGAGTCCGCCGTCCAGATGGGATTGCAGGCGATGACGGCGCTTGGCGTGCCTGAAGCGGAGATTGTGGAGGTCGAACGCCGTTATCGCGAAAACGACCAGCAACGGCTCGACGCGCAGGGCGAGGCCGGTACGCTCCATGCGGCAAAGGATCTGATGTACCGGCCCGGCCACAGCATGCGGGACGCCGACGGCCATTTTGAAGGGGAGCCTGGATGATTGGGATATTCGCCGCGCTTTCGGCCGCACTCGCCGTCGCGGGGGGGGCTTTCGGCGCACATGGCGCGGCCAATGCCGAGGCGGCCGAGTGGTTGAAGACCGGCGGCATCTATCAACTGGTCCACGCGGTGGCGGCGCTGGCCATCATGAACGTCGCGCGGGGGCCGGCCGTCCTGCTGCTGACCGGGGGTGCGATCTTCGCCTTGACTCTTTATGCCATGGCGCTGGGCGGGCCCAGGTGGCTGGGCGCGATAACGCCGATTGGTGGGACGCTGCTGATCGCGGGATGGTTGTGGGCGGCCTGGATTTATTTCCGGGCGGGCTGAGGCAGGCCAAACTCCCCTTCCGCTTGCGGGACGGGAATGATTGCTCGCCCCGTCACGTAGCTCTACCCTCGCTCCTCATCCAGAAATGCCGCCACTTCGTTCATATCGACATCCTTCGCCAGATAAGTCTCACCGATCCCGCGCGCCAGCAGGAAGGGCAGCTTGCCGCCCGCCATCTTTTTGTCGTGCAACATATGCGCCACCAGCGCTTGTCCCGAGGCATCGACATGCGCGCTCGCCAGATCATGGGGCAATCCGGTTGCCTGCAAATGGGCGGTGACGCGCGCTGCGTCCTCCGCGCTGCAGAGCCCTTGGCGGGCGGAAAAACGGAAGGCGAGGGCCATGCCCGCCGCCACACCCTCGCCATGGAGCAGTAAATCCGAAAATCCCGTTTCGGCCTCCAGTGCGTGACCGAACGTATGGCCCAGGTTAAGCAGCGCCCGCCGCCCGCCGGTTTCCCGCTCGTCCTCCGCCACGATGCCTGCCTTGGCCTTGACGCTTTTTTCGATGGCCACCGTTCGCGCCGCCATGTCGCCAGCGATCAGCGCCTGCCCGTGGCTTTCGCACCAGGCAAAGAAATCCACGTCGTTGATGAGGCCATACTTCACCACCTCCGCATAGCCCGCGCGCACTTCCCGCGCTGGCAGGCTGTCGAGCGACGACGGGTCGATCAGGACGAAGGCGGGCTGATGAAACGCCCCGACCAGATTCTTCCCCGCGCCGGTATTGATGGCGGTCTTGCCGCCCACCGAACTGTCCACCTGCGCCAGCAGGGAGGTCGGGATCTGGATGAAGTTGCATCCGCGCTTCAGGATCGCGGCGGCAAAGCCGACAAGATCGCCGATCACGCCGCCGCCCAGCGCCACGACATGATCGCTCCGCTCCACGCCCAGTTCCAGCAGCCGATCGACCAGAACTTCCAATACTTCCCAGCTCTTGATGGCTTCGCCCGGCGGCAGGATGATCGGTTCGGATCGTATGCCGCCATGGCCAAGCGCGTTGGTCAGCCGGGGGAGTTGCGCCACCGCGACATTTTCGTCCGTAACGATGATCAACCGGCCAGCGCGTGCAAAGCTGGCGAGATGCGCCCCGGCATGATCCAGCGCGCCTTCGGCAATCAAGATGTCATAGCTGCGCTCGCCCAGGGAGACCGGGATTATCGCCATTTTTCCAGAGCCTTCACGATTTTTTCCACCGTCGCCTCATGCGGCGCGGACATGCTTTTGATGTGGATGGGCGCGAGGGCATAGATGGGGTTCCGCTTCGCCGACAATTCGGTCAGCACCTCGCGCGGGTCCTTGCCGGCCAGCAGCGGCCGCCCTTCACGCCGCGACACGCGATCCACCAAAACGTCGATATCGGCGTCCAGCCAGATCGTCACCGCATGCGCCAATATTTCGGCGCGGGTTTCGGGCTGCATGAAAGCGCCCCCGCCGGTTGCGATGACTTTCGGCTCGCCATCCATCAGGCGGGAGATGACGCGCCGCTCGCCATCCCGGAAATGATCCTCCCCGAACCGCTCGAAAATATCGGCTATGCTCATGCCGGCGGCCCGCTCGATCTCGTCGTCCGCATCGACGAAGGGCAGGCCCATTCGGGCCGCCAGCCGCCGCCCTACCGTCGATTTGCCGACGCCCATCATCCCGATCAGCACGATCGGTCCCTTGACCGTCGAATTGGAGGATTTCAGGTTTCGCTGCATGGCAGGCGCGGCTATACAGCGCCGGGCCGGTCCGGCAAATCGTCTTTTTATTTTCAGGATGCCGTTCGGGAAGGCTGGAAATCGCACCCCGGTCGGCGGTAGGGAATGTTTATGAGGAATAGAAGAACCAGCCGCAGCCGCCCGGTCGTGATTTGGGCGATTGTCGTAGCACTGATCGCGGGGGGCTTCTGGTATCTCTGGCAGCAAGGCGGGGAACAGCCGCAGACCCGCGTTGAAAAGATCATCTCTCCGGACAGGTTCGCGCAATAATATGGCGATCAGCCGGCGTTCCAGACAATTGTTGATTGCCGGGCTGGCGACGGCGGTGCTTGCTATTCCCGCCCTCGGGCAGGATGCGCCGGAATCGCTTCTGCCGCCGGGCTTTGGGGAGGCTGCTCCGCCCGAGGAAGCGGGCCCTTCGCCTGCTCCAGCCACGCCCGCGCCGGGCAGGCGGCCAGCCGGCCAGCCCCTTCAGGACGACAGTGCATCGCTTCCCGAGCAGTTGCTTACTCCCGAGGGCGAGCAAGCGGGCGAGGAAGAAGCGGAAGGCGAACATGAGGAGATCGCCCGGCAGAAATTTGACCTGCCGCCTTATGCCCGGCGCTCCCTTGACCGTATCGGTGTGCTCACGCCGCGGACGAACGGGCTTGCCCCAAATGCCTTTGGCCGGGCCGGGGGAGAGTATCTCAGCATCCTGATGCAGAAGACCCGTGCGCCGATCGTGTCGCGCTGGGCCTCCATACTTCTGCGCCGGACGCTCCTCTCCTCAACGGATACGCCCGCCGGCGTCAACGGCGCCGACTGGGCCGCCGAGCGCGCCTGGCTTCTTCTGCGGATGGGGGAGGCCGATGCCGCCCGCAGGATGGTGCAGAGCGTCGATAGCCTCGACTATACGCCCCGGCTTTACGCCATTGCGATGCAGGTCTATCTCGCCAGTGCCGATCCCGCCGGGCTTTGCCCGCTGGTGGCGCCCGCGCTCCGAACCAGCGACGAGCCGGGCTGGCAGATGAGCCAGGCCATCTGCGCTTCGCTTGCGGGGGATCAGGGGCTGGCCAGCGCGGTTCTCAATCAGGCCGAACGGCGCGGAACGGCGCGCGGCATCGACTTCCGCCTGGCTGAAAAAGTGGTGGGCGCCGGATTCGACAGCCGCCGGTCCGTCAATATCGAGTGGGAAGGCGTGGACCGGCTCACTGTCTGGCGCTTTGGCATGGCCACCGCCACGGGGGTCGAGATTCCGGATCGGCTTTGGCAGGGCGTTTCCCCGCATGTTCTGGCATGGAAGGCCCGGGCCGGGCTGCTGCCGTTGCAGTCCCGCCTGGAGGCCACCAATGTCGCGGCGCGGCTTGGCGTCTTTTCAAACGCCGCGCTGGTGGATGTTTACAGCCGCCTTGCCGATGATGAGGACACCGCCGAGGCCAATGCCGAAATAGCAGAGGCCATGCGGACGGCCTATCGCGGCGCGGACGTCGCGCAGCGGCTGCAGGCGATGCGGACCTTCTGGATGCCTGATGGTACGGCCGCCGATTATGCTGGTTACGTCGCGATGGCGCGCGCGGCCGCCCGCCTGCCTGTGTCGAGCGAAGCCGGTGACGACATCGTGCCGCTTCTCGCCTCCATGCTGTCGGCGGGCCTTGATCGCAACGCCGTTGCCTGGAGTAGCGTCGTCGAACAGACCACGGGTGAAGCCAGGGAAGACGCATGGGCGCTGCTGGCGCTCGGATCGCCGCGCCCGATGGTCAGCATGGCCTTTGATCGGGTGGATCAGTATAAGGATAGCGACCTCAGCACCAATTTCATCAAGTCTCGCATGGTGGTAGCCGGACTTGCCGGGCTCGGCCGACTGGGCCGCGCCGATATGGCGCGGATCGCACCTAAAATCGGGTTCCGCCAAAGCTATGCCTCGCGCTGGACGCGCGCCATCGACGCCGCCGCCCAGCGGGGCGAGGCTGGAACAGTGGTGGTTCTTGCGGCAGTGGGCATGGCAGGCCGCAATTGGCAGGGCCTTCCGCCCGAACATCTCTTTCATGTCGTCTCCGCCCTCCGCCAGGTGGGGCTGGAACCGGAAGCGCGAATGATTGCGGCCGAGGCGATCGCCCGGCTCTGATTGATTGCCGGGTGCGGGAAGGCGGAAATTCATTATGAGTGACCCCGGCCTGATTGATCGTTTCCTGGAAATGATGGCCGCTGAAAGGGGCGCGGCGCGCAACACATTGCTTGCCTACCGGACTGACCTGATGCTTGCGTCGGAGGTTCTGGGGGGAAGGCTGGAGAGCGCGGGGCAAACCGACCTTGCCAGGTTGAGCGCGGAATGGGCAACCCTCGCCGCGTCCACGGCGGCGCGGAAGGCGTCCGCCTTGCGGCGGTTCTTTGCCTTCCTGCATGAGGAAGGACTTCGGCAGGATGATCCTTCCGCTGCGTTGCCGCGTCCTGCACAGCGCCGCCCGCTTCCCAAATTGCTCACGCGCCAGGAGATTGACCGGATATTCGCGGAACTGGCGGACCTTACCGGAAAGGCGGCGCCGTCTCCCCTGGACCTGCGTCTTTCCGCGCTCATGGAGCTGCTATACGGTTCGGGGCTTCGCGCAACCGAACTGGTGTCGCTGCCGCGTCGTGCGCTGGTTTCGGATCGGCCATTCCTCATATTGCGGGGCAAGGGCGGCCGGGAACGGCTGGTTCCGATCTCCGACCGCGCCCGCGCCGCCGTGGCGCGCTGGTCGGCTCATGTACCCGCCGATGCGCTCTGGCTTTTCCCGTCCGGCAAAAGTCATCTTTCCCGAATCCGGCTCTACCAGCTGGTGAAGGAAATCGCGGCGGCGGCGGGAATCGCGCCGGAACGGGTCAGCCCGCATGTGCTGCGCCACGCCTTTGCAACCCACCTGCTGGAAGGGGGCGCTGATCTGCGCGCGCTGCAGACGATGCTGGGCCATGCCGATATTGCCACGACGCAGATATATACCCATGTCGACAGCCGGCGGCTGGTGGAACTTGTCAACGCGCGCCATCCCCTCGTTGACCTTAAGCGCGGAGCGCCTTAACGCCTTCGCCCATGGTTAGTTTTCTCGATTTTGAAAAGCCGGTGGCGGCGCTGCAGGCCCGAATCACCGAACTCCGCGAAACCGCCAGCGAGGGCGCGCTCGACATTGACGCCGAGATACATCGGCTTCAGGCGCGTTCGGAAAAGATGCTGGCGGACACATATGCCAAGCTGACGCCGTGGCAAAAGACGCAGGTGGCGCGGCATCCCGAGCGGCCGCACTTCAAACATTATGTCGCCGGCATTTTCGATGAGTTTATCCCTCTTGCGGGCGACCGGGCCTTTGGCGACGATCAGGCGATTCTGGGCGGTTTTGCCCGCATCGGCAAGCGCCGGGTGATGGTGATCGGCCATGAAAAGGGCGACGACACGGCAAGCCGCCTCAAACATAATTTCGGCATGGGAAAGCCGGAGGGCTATCGCAAGGCCATCCGCCTGATGCAGCTGGCCGACCGGTCGGGCCTTCCGGTTGTGACGCTGGTCGATACCTCGGGCGCTTTTCCGGGCGTTCAGGCCGAGGAGCGCGGGCAGGCGGAGGCAATTGCCCGTTCCACCCAACAATGCCTGGTCCTTGGCGTGCCCTTGGTGGCCGCGATTGTGGGCGAAGGCGGATCCGGTGGAGCGGTCGCGCTGGCGGCAGCAAACCGGGTGCTGATGTTCGAACATGCGGTTTATTCAGTCATTTCGCCGGAAGGCTGCGCCTCGATCCTCTGGCGCACGGCGGAAAAGGCCAGCGAGGCGGCGACCGCCATGCAGGTGACCGCCGCCGATCTGCTGCGGCTGGGCGTCATCGACCGGATCGTCGAGGAACCGGTAGGCGGCGCGCACCGCGACCCGGGCAGAGCCATCAAGTCTCTGGGTAGGGCCATAGGCGAGGAACTCGACCAGCTTTCCCGCCTGGATTCCGCGAAGCTGCGCGTTGCGAGACAGGACAAGTTCCTGGCCATGGGGGCGTAAGCCTCGGCGGGGATCGGTCATCCACTTCTGCGCGTCGTTCCACGTTAGTTCAACAATTTCGATGGCGTAATGGAACTACCCATCACCGCGAAAAGTTCTACACCGGAAATCGCAATAGGAGAGCATGGATGAAGTACCGGATTTCCGTCACGGCAACGGCGATGCTGGCATTGTCCGGTTGCATGGCTGAACCGGGCATGGGCGGTGCGGGAACGGGAACCCCGGCTGCGATCAGTGCCGCCGAGAAAAAGCAGGGGGCAGAGGCGCATCCCGAACTTTTGAAGGAATTCGGGGGAGCCTATACCGGGAAACAGGCGACTTATGTGGCAGAAGTCGGCCGCAATATTGCGGTTCAATCCGGCCTGTCCAACGCACGCAGCGATTTCACGATCAGCTTGCTCAACACCCCCGTCAACAATGCCTTCGCGATCCCGGGCGGCTATGTCTATGTCACAAGGCAGCTGATGACGCTGATGAATGACGAGGCGGAACTGGCTGGCGTTCTGGGTCATGAAGTGGGCCATGTGGCCGCCCGCCACGGCCAGAAACGGCAGAGCGCGGCGACCCGCAATACCATATTGGGCGCGATCGGACAGATATTGGTTGGGGCCGTCGCGGGCGATTCGCAGTTGGGCCAGCTTTTGCAAAAGGGGATCGGCACGGGCAGCCAGCTCCTGACCCTGCGATTCTCGCGCACGCAGGAATATGAGGCCGACGATCTTGGTATCCGTTACCTCGCCTCGGCGGGCTACGACCCGCAGGCGCTTTCATCGATGCTGGCGTCGCTGGCGGCGCAAACCGCGCTTGATTCGAGAACGGCGGGCCGGGATGCCCGATCGGTTCCCGAATGGGCCAGCACCCACCCCGATCCGGCGTCCCGCGTTGCCCGCGCGTCGCAGAATGCGGCGGCAGGAGGCGGTACGGGCAAGCTGCGTAACCGGGATGCCTTTCTGACGGCGCTTGATGGCGTGACCTATGGCGACGACCCCAAGCAGGGCGTTATCGAGGGCAATGCCTTCCTGCACCCGGATCTGAAACTCGCCTTCACCGCCCCAGGCGGTTTCGGGATGCAGAATGGGACCAGCGCCGTCACGGTCAGCGGCACAGGCGCGCAGGCGCAGTTTTCCGGCGGACCCTATAATGGCGACCTCGACAGCTATGTGCGATCGGTGTTCCAGGCGCTCGCTGGCGGTAACACCACGCTTGATGTCGGTTCGATCTCCCGCACCACGGTTAACGGCCTGCCTGCCGCCTATGCCACGGTTCGGGCCAACACCTCTTCCGGGCAGGTCGATGTGACCGTCTTCGCCTATGAATTTGGCAGGACCAGCGCCTTTCACTTCATCGGCCTGACGCAGGCGGGGCAGGGGGCGGGCGCGCTGTCGCCCATGTACCGTTCGGTGCGCCGTCTCTCGGACGCGCAAGCAGCGGCGATCAAACCGCGGCGCATCGATGTGGTGACGGTAAAGGCAGGCGATACGGCGGCCAGCCTCTCGAGCAGGATGGCCTATAGCGACAATAAGCTGGACCGGTTTCTGGTGCTGAACGGCCTTCAGGCCAACAGCCCACTGAGAGCCGGGCAAAAGGTCAAGATTGTGACCTACTGATACGAAAATGGCGGCGGAACCTGGGTCCCGCCGCCAATTCAACTTGTCAAATCGTCCGATATTCTGGTGCTAGATCAGCCAGCGCTCAGGTTATCACTAACGTCGTTAAAGGTGTTTTCGAGATTGTTGCCCAGGCTCGTCATCGCGGTGATGGCGGCCACGGCGATCAGGGCCGCGATCAGGCCATATTCAATGGCGGTCGCGCCCTTGTTGTCGCGGAAAATCTTGCGAAGAATCTGCATGTTTCGTCTCCTTGGTATCAAGCTTCAACTAACCCGGCTTGCCGGTTTCCCAGCCCAGCAGAACCAGAGATAGGAGATCGAGGTTGACAAAGATTTAATGGCCACTGCTTTTTATGAAAGTTCGATCAGTTATTGGTTATTTCAGTGCTGACATCGTCCCACAACTCGATCACGTTCGTGCCGAACGTAGTGATGGCGCCCATGGCCCCCAGAACGATCAGCGCGCAGATCAGGCCATATTCCACAGCCGTCGCGCCGCGCTCCGCCCTCGCCAGTCTCCTGAGTAACCCGATCATGGACGTCCCCGTATCGTGCAATACCGCAGCGTGACTTATAGGCAGACCAGCGTTAACAAATATTTATGCAGCCAGACACGCCCATCACGCCCCATTTCCTGCTCCATGTCGTTGCCGTTGCCCTGGTCGACGCCGACGGTCGGATCCTCCTGCAACAACGCCCGGCTGGGAAATCGATGGCGGGCCTGTGGGAGTTTCCCGGCGGCAAGATCGAGCCGGGCGAAACACCCGAGGCCGCCCTGGTGCGGGAGCTGGAGGAGGAACTGGGCATTTCCACCCATGTCAGTTGCCTTGCCCCCGCGGCCTTCGCCAGCGAAGCGTTGGGCGACAAACATCTCCTGCTGCTTCTCTACATCTGCCGCAAATGGAGCGGCGTCGTTGCGCCGCTCCATTCCAGCGCGCTCAAATGGGTAAAGCCGGTACAGATGCACGCGCTGGAAATGCCGCCCGCCGACAAGCCGCTGATCGGCCTGCTCGATGCGCTTTTGTAAGCTTTATCCAAGGTCATTGCGAATGACGGGTTAGGGAGGAAAGTTGCCCTTCCCCTCCCGCTTGCGGGAGGGGTTAGGGGAGGGCATGTCACCGCCATTTCCCTAACAGGCCCTCCCCCACCCCCTCCCGCAAGCGGGAGGGGAGTTATGGCAGCAAAGACCCACTACCGCCCCTGCGACCGCCACGACTTCGCCGTCCCCCTTGCCACCCGCCCGGCTAGAGGATAGAGGCGCAGCCCACGGCTCTTTTACATCCTTGAAAAGCGAGATGCGCGATGAAGATCAGCGGCGTGGACATTCGTCCCGGCAACAATATCGAATATGAAGGCGGCCTGTGGCGCGCGGTGAAGATTCAGCATACGCAGCCGGGCAAGGGCGGTGCCTATATGCAGGTCGAGCTGAAGAACCTGATCGACGGCCGCAAGAACAACGTCCGCTTTCGCTCGGCCGAAACCGTCGAGCGCATCCGCCTCGACACCAAGGATTTTCAGTATCTTTATGCCGAGGGCGACATGCTCGTCTTCATGGACAAGGATACCTATGAGCAGATCAACCTGCCTATCGACATGCTGGGCGACGCTGCGGCCTTCCTTCAGGATGGCATGGACGTGACGCTGGAAATGTATGAGGACCGCCCAATCTCGGTGCAGCTTCCCGAAACCATCGAGGCGACGGTGGTGGAAGCCGACGCCGTGGTGAAGGGGCAGACTGCCTCCGCCTCCTACAAGCCCGCGATCCTGGATAATGGCGTGCGCGTCATGGTCCCGCCGCATATCACCACGGGTACGCGCATTGTGGTCGATGTGTACGGACGCGAATATGTGAAGCGGGCGGATTGATCCGTCTCCCCTCCCGCTCGCGGGAGGGGATCAAGGGGAGGGCCTGTTCGTGTTGGCTCTCCTGTAACATTCCCTCCCCCGACCCCTCCCGCAAGCGGGAGGGGGGAGATTATTATGGTATCCCATTCAGGCCTTATCACCGTCATGGAACGCGCCGCGCGCAAGGCCGCGCCGCGCCTGCGCCGCGACTTCGGCGAGGTCGAGCATTTGCAGGTTTCCCGCAAGGGACCGGCCGACTTCGTCTCCATGGCGGACCAGCGCGCCGAACGCACGCTGTATGACGAGCTGCTGAAGGCGCGGCCCGACTGGGGTTTTCTGCTGGAGGAAGCGGGCGAGATCGCCGGCGATCCCACCAAGCCGCGCTGGGTCATCGACCCGCTCGACGGCACCAGCAACTTCCTGCACGGCATCCCGCATTTCGCCATCTCCATCGCGGTGCAGGAGCCAAAACCTGGGGGCGGCTGGGGCGAGGTAACGACCGGCCTTGTCTATCAGCCGCTCACCGACGAAAGCTATTGGGCGGAAAAGAACAGGGGGGCTTGGCTACAGGACCGGCGCTTGCGTGTTTCCGCGCGCCGCGATCTGGCCGATGCACTGATCGCCACCGGCATTCCCTATTTCGGCCATGGCGACCTGGCGCAATGGACAAGGATTTTCGGCGCGGTCGCGCCCGAAGTCGCGGGCATTCGCCGTTTTGGAGCCGCGTCGCTCGATCTCGCCCATGTCGCGGCGGGGCGTTATGACGGGTTCTGGGAAAGCGATCTTGCTCCCTGGGACGTGGCGGCGGGCATGCTTCTGGTGCGCGAGGCGGGCGGTTTCGTGACCGATTTCCGCGGCGGCGACCAGAGCATTCAGCGCCGGGAATTCATTGCCGGAAATGATGCCATCCACAGCAAATTGCACAAACTGGTGGCGTCCGCGCTACGATAGAAAAGATCGTCAGCAAAAATAGCCATTTTTTGCTTTGCGGCAGGGTTGCCCATGGCCAAGCATCTGCCTAAAAGCGCGCCCAAGACGTCTAGCTAGCGAGAGTCCCTTTTGGTCGATCTGTCCCAATATCTGCCGATCCTGCTGTTCCTCGGCGTGGCGCTGGCGCTTTCGAGCCTGTTCGTGTTCCTGCCGATGGCGGTGTCGCGGCTGACCGGCGCGCACAAGCCCAATCCGGACAAGCTCTCCGAATATGAATGCGGCTTCCCGGCATTCGAAGATCCGCGCAGCCAGTTTGACGTGCGTTTCTACCTTGTCGCCATTCTTTTCATCATCTTCGACCTCGAAGCCGCCTTTCTCTTCCCCTGGGCGGTCAGCCTGGATGAGATCGGCTGGCCCGGCTGGGCGACCATGATGGTCTTCATTCTCGAGCTTGTGCTCGGCCTTGTCTATGCGTGGAAAAAAGGAGCGCTCGATTGGGAGTAGAACTCACACACACGCCGCCGCCAGCAGGAACGCTGCCGGATATGGATTTCTTTCAGTCGCTTAACGGTGAAGTGACGGACAAGGGCTTCCTGGTCACATCGACTGAGGACCTGTTCAACTGGGCGCGCACCGGCTCGCTCTGGTGGATGACCTTTGGTCTCGCCTGTTGCGCGGTGGAGATGATCCACGTCAACATGCCGCGCTACGATATGGAGCGCTTTGGCGCCGCCCCGCGCGCATCCCCGCGCCAGAGCGACGTCATGATCGTCGCCGGCACGCTCTGCAACAAGATGGCTCCCGCGCTCCGCAAGGTCTATGACCAGATGTCGGAGCCAAAGTACGTCATCTCCATGGGCAGCTGCGCCAATGGTGGCGGCTATTATCATTACAGCTATAGCGTCGTGCGCGGATGCGATCGGATCGTGCCCGTGGACATCTATGTGCCGGGCTGCCCGCCGACCGCCGAGGCTTTGCTCTATGGCGTGATGCAGCTCCAGCGGAAGATTCGCCGCATCGGGACGATTGAAAGATGATATGTTCCGCTAGTTCCAACCTCCGTTCGTGTCGAGCGCAGTCGAGACACGTTTGCACCAGGCCAGCGTCCCTCGACTTCGCTCGGGACGAACGGGTTCTGAACGGGTTGTGCAAATGAACCATCCCGCACCCAAATATGCGAGCAATGAAGGCGTGGCCGAAGCGATCCGCGCCGCTCTGGGCGAGGTCATCGTCGATCTGGTCGAGGCCGTGGGCGAAATCAGCGTCACCGTGACCCCCGAGGCGCTGCCCGACGCAATGGTGAAGCTGCGCGATGACCTTGCCTATCAGCAGCTTATGGAAATCGCGGGCGTCGACTATCCGGCCCGCGCGGAACGGTTCGAGGTCTGCTATCATCTGCTCAGCCTCACGAAGAACCACCGCATCCGCGTCAAGGTGACGACCGACGAGGACACGCCGGTGCCCAGCATCACGCATATCTGGCCGGTCGCTGGCTGGCTGGAGCGCGAGGTGTACGACATGTACGGCGTCGTTTTCTCCGGCAACCCGGACCTGCGCCGTATCCTGACCGATTACGGCTTCAAGGGCCATCCGCAGCGCAAGGACTTCCCGCTCACCGGCTATGTCGAGCTCCGCTATTCAGAAGAAGCCAAGCGCGTCGTGTACGAGCCGGTCAAGCTCGCGCAGGATTTCCGCAGCTTCGACTTCATGTCGCCTTGGGAAGGCGCAGCCTATGTACTGCCCGGCGATGAGAAGGCCAAGCCCGAAGCCCCCGGCGCACCGTCGCCCGTCACGGCCGGTGGGGAGAAGAAATGAGCATCGTGACTGACGAACGCGCGCCCGAAACGACCGGCGAAACGCAGATCCAGAACTACACGATCAACTTCGGCCCCCAGCACCCCGCCGCGCATGGCGTGCTCCGCATGGTGATGGAACTGGACGGCGAGATCGTCGAGCGCGTCGATCCGCATGTCGGCCTGCTCCATCGCGGCACCGAAAAGCTGATCGAGTACAAGACCTATTTGCAGGCGCTGCCCTATTTCGACCGGCTCGATTATTGCTCGCCGCTCGCCATGGAGCACAGCTATGTGCTCGCCATCGAAAAGCTGCTGGGCCTGGAAGTGCCGTTGCGCGCCCAATATCTGCGCGTGTTCTTCGCGGAACTGACACGCATCTGCAACCATATGCTCAACATCGGCAGCCACGTCATGGACGTGGGCGCGATGACGCCGAACCTGTGGGTGTTCGAAATTCGCGAGGATTGCCTCAACTTCTTCGAACGCGCATCGGGCGCGCGCATGCATGCGGCCTATTACCGGCCCGGCGGCGTGCATCAGGATGTGCCGCTGAAACTCCTCACCGACATCGCCGAATGGCTGGATACCCGTCTGCCCCGCCTGTTCGAGGACGCGATGAGCCTGGTTATCGACAACCGCATCTTCAAGCAGCGCAATGTCGATATCGCCGTGGTGGGCAAGGAAGACGCGATCGTTTGGGGCTTTTCCGGCCCGATGATCCGCGGGTCCGGCATCCCCTGGGATTTGCGCCGGTCGCAGCCCTATGACGTCTATGACCGTATGGACTTCGAAATTCCGGTCGGCACCAATGGCGACTGCTACGACCGCTTCATGGTCCGCGTCGAGGAAGTGCGCCAGTCCGCGAAGATCATGAAGCAGTGCCTCCAGCAAATGCCCGAAGGCCCCATCGCCTCGCTCGACCGCAAGGTCGTGCCCCCCAGGCGCGGCGAGATGAAGCATTCGATGGAAGCGCTCATCCACCATTTCAAGCTCTATACCGAGGGCTTCCACGTTCCCGCCGGCGAAGTCTATGTCGCCACCGAAAGCCCCAAGGGCGAATTCGGCGTCTATCTGGTCAGCGATGGGTCCAACAAACCCTATCGCTGCAAGATCCGCCCGACCGCCTTTTCGCATTTGCAGGCCATGGATTTCATGACCAAGGGCCACATGCTAGCCGACGCGACCGCGATCTTGGGCGCGATGGATATCGTGTTCGGGGAGTGTGATCGGTGATCATGTGGTGGGTGAGATTGCTTTTCGCGGCATTGTTTGGCGCTGCGGCTATGGCCTATCGGGCTTATTCGATTGCACCCGCTTCTACGCTTGTGCAGGGCGAAATGGCTATGTGGGCCCTGATAGGAGCACTCATGGTCCCGGTCCTCTTGATAGTCGAGCTGGCCCGCTCGTTGCGGGCATTGAATAAGAAGTATTCGCATGGCTGACGCACCCCAAATCCCCGATGAAGCCGAAGTCCGCGCCCGCTGGGGCGATTTTGCCTGGACGGCGGAGAATGCCGAAAAGGTGGAGGAGATCATCGCCCGCTATCCGCCCGGACGCCAGCAGTCGGCCGTCATGCCGCTGCTCGACCTTGCCCAGCGGCAGGTGGGGGCGGAAACGCAGACGCAAGGCTGGCTACCCGTGCCGGTGATGGAATATATCGGCCGCCAGCTCGATATGGCCTATATCCGCGTCTATGAAGTCGCGACCTTCTACACCATGTACAATCTCGCGCCCGTCGGCCGCTATCATGTGCAGGTCTGCGGCACGACGCCCTGCATGCTGCGCGGCTCCGACGATGTGTTCGCCGCCTGCAAGAACAAGGGGCTGGTGAAGGGCAAGACCACGCCCGATGGCTTGTTCACCCTCACCGAAGTCGAATGCCTCGGCGCCTGCGCCAACGCGCCGATGGTGCAGATCAACGACGATAATTTCGAAGACCTGACTTACGACAGCATGAACGCCGTGCTGGATGCGCTGGCGAAGGGAGAAAGCCCCAAGGCGGGGCCGCAGATCGCGCGGCAGACGAGCTGCCCCGAGGGCGGGCCGACCAGCCTGAAAGAGATGGTCAGCGAGAATCACGATTACAGGGGGGAATGGGCATGATGGCTTATCCCTATTCCGTCACCCCAGCGAAAGCTGGGGTCTCCATCCTCGGCGCGCTTTCGCTTGAGATCCCAGCCTTCGCTGGGATGACGAAGATCGGAGGCCGCGCATGATCATCGCACCCCTTTCCGACAAGGACCGCATCTTTACCAATGTCTACGGCTTCCAGCCATGGACCATCGACGCCGCCATGAAGCGCGGTGATTGGGACAATACGAAGAAGCTGCTCGAAAACACGCCCGAAGAGATCATCGAGGTTATCAAGGCTAGCGGTTTGCGCGGCCGTGGCGGCGCGGGCTTTCCCACCGGCCTCAAATGGTCCTTCATGCCGAAGGAAAGCAGGGACGGCCGCCCGAGCTTCCTCGTCATTAACGCCGACGAGTCCGAACCCGGCAGCTGCAAGGACCGCGAGATCATCCGCCACGATCCGCACAAGCTGATCGAAGGCGCACTGGTTGCGGGCTATGCGATGCGCGCCCGCGCCGCCTACATCTATATTCGCGGCGAGTTCATCCGGGAGGCCGAAACCCTTTTTGCGGCCGTCAAGGAAGCATACGGCAAGGGCTTTATCGGCAAGAATGCCTGCGGTTCGGGCTATGATTTCGACGTCTTCGTCCATCGGGGTGCGGGCGCCTATATCTGCGGCGAGGAAACTGCGCAGATCGAAAGCCTGGAAGGCAAGAAGGGCCAGCCGCGCCTGAAACCCCCATTCCCGGCGGGCGCGGGCCTTTATGGCTGCCCGACCACCGTCAACAATGTCGAGAGCATCGCGGTCGCGCCCACGATCCTCCGGCGCGGCGCGGCATGGTTCTCCAGCTTCGGGCGGGACAATAACAAGGGCACTAAGCTCTTCCAGATCAGCGGCCATGTGAACAAGCCCTGCGTTGTCGAAGAATCGATGAGCATCTCCTTCCGCGAACTGATCGACCGCCATGCGGGCGGCATTCGCGGCGGATGGGACAATCTGCTTGCGGTCATCCCCGGCGGTTCATCGGTCCCCTTGGTTCCGGCGAAGCAGATCATGGACGCGCCGATGGACTTTGACGGGTTGCGCGAGCTTGGCTCCGGCCTTGGCACCGCCGCCGTCATCGTCATGGACAAGTCCACCGACATCGTCCGCGCCATTTCGCGCCTGAGTTACTTCTACAAGCATGAAAGCTGCGGCCAGTGCACCCCCTGCCGCGAGGGCACGGGCTGGATGTGGCGCGTGATGGAGCGCCTGCGCACTGGCGACGCGGACATCAGCGAGATCGACACCTTGTTCGAAGTCACCAAGCAGGTCGAAGGCCACACCATCTGCGCCCTTGGCGACGCCGCGGCCTGGCCGATCCAGGGCCTCATCCGCCATTTCCGCCCGGAAATCGAGCGGCGGATCACCGAGAACAAGGGCAGTGCCCCAATGATGGAGGCTGCTGAGTGATCAAGTCCATCGAGAAGGACCATGTTCAAATTCGTCGGACTGGGAAGCAGGTTCCTGTTCGGTTGTCGGCCTACAGGAAGAATGGAACCTATAAAGTGTCTAAGGGACCAAATGTTGTGGCGGTAGAAGTATCCTGCAACACACTGGAAGAGGTTCTGCAGTATGCCAACAAGGGCTATATGATCCGCATGCAGAGTGACATCATGGAGATCGATGGCAAGCGTCGTCGCGTCAACGGCATGTATAGCTCTGATGGCATCGAGGTAATGCGCTAATGCCTAAACTAACCGTCGATGGCGTTGAGATCGAAGTTCCCGCGGGCGCCACCGTGCTTCAGGCTTGCGAGCTGGCGGGGAAGGAAATTCCGCGCTTCTGCTATCATGAGCGCCTCAGCATCGCTGGCAATTGCCGCATGTGCCTGGTCGAGGTGAAGCCTGGGCCGCCCAAGCCGCAGGCGTCTTGTGCGCTGCCCGCCGCCGAGGGGCAGGACATCCGCACCGACAGCCCGATGGTGAAGAAGGCGCGCGAAGGGGTGATGGAGTTCCTGCTCATCAACCACCCGCTCGACTGCCCGATCTGCGACCAGGGCGGCGAATGCGATCTGCAGGACCAGTCCATCGCCTATGGCAAGGGCTATAGCCGCTATGACGAGAACAAGCGGGCGGTGACCGAGAAATATATGGGGCCGATCGTCAAGACGATCATGACCCGCTGCATCCAGTGCACCCGCTGCGTCCGTTTTGCCGAGGAAGTGGCCGGCGTTGAGGAAATCGGCGCGATCGGGCGCGGCGAGAATATGCAGATCACCAGCTATCTGGAACATGCGCTGACGAGCGAGCTGTCCGGCAATGTGGTGGACCTGTGCCCCGTGGGCGCGCTGACGTCCAAGCCCTACGCCTTCGAGGCGCGGCCGTGGGAGCTGAAAAAGACGCTGGCCATCGACGTGATGGATGCGCTCGGCACCAATATCCGCCTCGACAGCCGCGGCCGTCAGGTGCTCCGCGCGCTGCCGCGCATCAACGAGGATGTGAACGAGGAATGGGCGTCGGACAAGACGCGCCACGCCGTCGATGGCCTCGTCCGCCGCCGCCTCGACAAGCCCTATGTCCGCAAGGGCGGGAAGCTGGTCGAGGCAAGCTGGGACGATGCCTTTGCCGCCATCGCCAAGGCCGCCAAGAGCGCGGGAAACAGCGTCGCGGCGGTCGCGGGCGACATGCTCGACTGTGAAACCATGTTCGCCGCGCGTGAGCTGGTGAAGGGGCTGGGCGGTACGATCTTCGAGGGCCGCCAGACCGGCCTGGCCTATGATGTGTCGAACCTCGCGGCGGTCAATTTCAACACGACCATCGCCGGGATCGAGACGGCGGACGTCATCCTGCTCGTCGGCACGAACCTCCGCTGGGAAGCGCCGCTGGTCAACACCCGCGTCCGCAAGGCGATCCGCAAGGGTGGGGCGAAGGTCTATGCCATCGGGCCGCAAACCGACCTCACCTATCCCGTCGAATGGCTGGGCAATGACGCGGGCCTGCTGACGAAGCTGCCCAAGGTAGTGGCCGATGCCTTCAAGAACGCGCAGCGTCCGGCGATGATCGTTGGCGGCGGCGTGCTGGCGAAGGACGGCGCGCATGGCGCGGCGCTGGCGCTGGCCGACAAGCTGGGGCTGGTTCGTGAGGACTGGAACGGCTTCAACATCCTCCACTTCGCCGCCGCGCGCATGGGTGGTCTCATGCTGGGCTATGCGATGGAGGGCGGGATCAAGGCGATGGCCGCCGCCAAGCCGAAGCTGCTCTTTTTGCTGGGGGCGGACGAGGTGGACTATTCGGCGTTCGCTGATAGTTTCAAGGTCTATATCGGCCATCATGGCGACAAAGGCGCGCATGCCGCCGACGTTGTCCTGCCGGGCGCGGCCTATACCGAAAAGGCCGGGACCTATGTGAACCTTGAGGGCCGGGTTCAGCGCGGCGACAAGGCGGTCTTCGCGCCGGGCGACGCCCGTGAGGACTGGACGATCCTGCGCGCGCTGTCGGACAAGCTGGGCTGCACGCTGCCCTTCGACACGTTCGAGGGCCTGCGCGCCGAAATGGCGAAGGCGGTTCCGGTGCTCGGCGTCGAGGGGCTTGTCGCCTACGAATGGGCGCCGCCCAAGCTTCCCGCCAAGCCGGAAGGCGAGTTCGGCTATCCGATCAAGGATTTCTACCTCACCAACAGCATCTGCCGCGCCAGCCCCACCATGCAGCGCTGCTCGGCGGAACTGCTCCACGGCGAAGAATTTGCGGAGGCGGCGGAGTGATGAATTTCTGTTTATATGTCCGTCATGCCAGCGAAGGCTGGCATCTCCCCCCTCAGAAGGCAGCGCTTGAGGCACGAGACCCCAGCCTGCGCTGGGGTGACGGCTTGAGGGAGCCGTCATGACCGCTTTTTTCCAAACCTTGGGCCTGCCGTTCGAAGGCGCGTGGCTGCTCGCCACGATCATAGGCATTCTCCTCATCGCCCTGCCGCTGATGCTCGCCGTCGCGATGATCATTTATGCCGACCGCAAGATCTGGGCGGCGATGGCGCTGCGGCGTGGTCCCAATGTGGTCGGCCCCTTCGGCCTGCTCCAGTCATTCGCCGATGGCCTCAAGGTCTTCCTTCAGGAAACCATCATCCCCTCGGCCGCCAACCGTGCGTTGTTCCTGATCGCGCCGATCATCACCTTCACCGTCGCGCTGATGGCCTGGGCAGTGATCCCGTTCGACGTGGGCGTGGTGCTGGCCGACATCAATGTGGGCCTGCTCTATATCCTCGCGATCAGTTCGCTGGGTGTGTACGGCGTGGTGATCGCGGGCTGGGCGTCCAACTCCAAATATCCCTTCTATTCGGCGATGCGCGCGTCGGCGCAGATGATCAGTTACGAAGTGTCCATCGGTTTCGTGCTGATTTCGGTGGTGCTCTGGGCCGGGTCGTTCAACCTTTCGACCATCGTTGAAAGCCAGAAGGGGCTGTACGGTTTCATCAACGGCAATGGCTTCAACCCGCTGCTGTTCCCGATGGCGGTGGTGTTCCTGATCTCCGCCATGGCCGAAACCGCGCGCGCCCCCTTCGACCTGACCGAAGCGGAAAGCGAGCTGGTGGCGGGCTATCAGACCGAATATAGCTCGATGAGCTTCGCGCTCTATTGGCTCGGCGAATATGCCAACGTCATCCTGATGTGCGCGCTCAATGCCATCCTGTTCTGGGGCGGATACCTGCCGCCCTTCGATTGGGCGCCGCTTTATGCCGTTCCGGGCATCATCTGGCTGTTCGCCAAGATCCTGTTCTTCTTCTTCGTCTTCTCCTGGGTGAAGGCGACCGTGCCCCGCTACCGCTATGACCAGCTCATGCGCCTTGGCTGGAAGATCTTCCTGCCGCTATCGCTCTTCTGGGTCTTCATGGTCTCGGGCTTCCTCATGCTGACACGCTACGGAGCCGCATCGTGATCGCGCATTACATCAAATCCTTCACCCTCTGGGAGTTTGTGAAGGCCCATTGGCTGACCCTGAAATATTTCTTCAAGCCAAAGGCCACGATCAACTACCCGTTCGAGAAGAACCCGATTTCCCCCCGCTTCCGGGGCGAGCATGCGCTGCGCCGCTATCCCAATGGCGAGGAACGCTGCATCGCGTGCAAGCTGTGCGAGGCCGTGTGCCCGGCACAGGCGATCACCATCGAGGCTGAACCACGCGCCGATGGCAGCCGCCGCACGACGCGCTACGACATCGACATGACCAAGTGCATCTATTGCGGTTTCTGTCAGGAAGCCTGCCCAGTGGACGCCATCGTCGAGGGGCCGAATTTCGAATATGCGACCGAGACACGCGAAGAACTGATCTACGACAAGTCGAAGCTGCTGGAAAATGGCGACAAGTGGGAACGGGCGATTGCCGCGAACCTTGCCGCCGATGCGCCCTATCGTTAATGGGCACGCAACATAAGACAAACTCGATTCCGTTCGTCCCGAGCGCAGTCGAGGGACGCAAGGCAAGGGAAAGCAAGCGCAGCGTGTCTCGACTGCGCTCGACACAAACGGGGGCTGAGTTTCTGTGATCCACGCCATCGCCTTTTATCTGTTCGCCGCGCTGGTCATCGCCAGCGGCGCGCTGACGATATTCGCCCGCAATCCGGTGCATAGCGTGCTGTGGCTCATCATGGCCTTCTTCAACGCGGCGGGCCTGATGGTGCTGTTGCAGGCGGAATTCATCGCCATGCTGCTGGTCATCGTCTATGTCGGCGCGGTCGCGGTGCTGTTCCTCTTCGTCGTCATGATGCTCGACATCGACTTTGCCGAACTCCGCGCCGGTTTCGTCGAATATCTGCCATTCGGCGCGATGATCGCCATCGTTCTGGCAGCCGAGATCATCCTGGGCATCGGCGCCTGGCAGGCGGGCGGCATCGAACTTGGCCAGCGGGTCGCGCCGGTTGCGGCCGACAAGCCCAATATCGAGGCCATCGGCGAGCTGCTTTACACCCGCTATATCTTCCTGTTTGAGGCCGCAGGTATCATCCTGCTGGTCGCCATGATCGGCGCGATCGTCCTCACCCACCGCGCGCGCGGCGGCGTCAGGGCGCAGAATATCGGCAAGCAGGTCCGCCGCCGTCCGGAAGAAGCGGTCCGCATCGTCAATCAGCCCGTGGGCGAGGGGGTGGAGCTGTGAAGCGTTTTCCCGCTACCGTCATGCCAGCGAAAGCTGGCATCTCAGGCCGCGTAGCGCGGCGCTTGGGGGACGCGACCCCAGCCTTCGCTGGGGTGACGGCCTCCTTTGAAAGGAGCCCGTCATGATCGGCATCCAGCATTATCTGGTGGTCAGCGCCATCCTGTTCGTAATGGGCGTGCTCGGCATCTTCATCAACCGCAAGAATGTCATCATCATCCTGATGGCGATCGAGCTGATCCTGCTTGCCGTGAACATCAATCTGGTCGCGTTCAGCGCCTATCTGGGCGATCTGGTGGGGCAGGTCTTCGCCATGTTCGTCCTGACCGTCGCGGCGGGCGAGGCGGCAATCGGGCTGGCGATCCTCGTTATCTATTTCCGTGGCCGGGGCACCATCGCCGTCGATGACGTCAACCGGATGAAGGGCTGAGCTAAACCCATGACAATACAGCTTATCGTCTTTCTTCCGCTGCTGGCGGCGATCATTGCCGGGCTTGGCAACCGGGTTATCGGCAATGTTCCCGCCAAGATTCTCACCACCGGTGCGCTTTTCGTCTCCTGTGCGCTCAGCTGGCCGATTTTCCTGTCCTTCCTCGGCAGTCATGCCGAAGCGCATGTCGAGCCGGTCCTCACTTTCCTGCGCTCCGGCGATCTGATCGTCGATTGGTCGCTGCGCGTCGATACGCTGACGGCGGTGATGCTGGTGGTCGTGACCACTGTATCGGCGGTCGTGCACCTTTATAGCTGGGGCTATATGGAGGAGGATCCGGACCAGCCGCGATTCTTCGCCTATCTGTCGCTCTTCACCTTCGCCATGCTGATGCTGGTGACGGCGGACAATCTGATCCAGATGTTCTTCGGATGGGAAGGCGTCGGCCTTGCCTCCTACCTTCTCATCGGCTTCTGGTTCAAAAAACCCTCGGCCAACGCCGCCGCAATCAAGGCCTTCGTGGTCAACCGCGTCGGGGACCTCGGCTTCATGCTGGGCATTTTCGGCACCTTCCTGGTGTTCGGCACCGTGTCGATCCCCGAAATCCTGGACGCCGCGCCTGCCATGGCCGGTTCGACGATCAGCTTCTTGGGGGTTCGCTGGGACACGATGACGATCCTCTGCCTGTTGCTGTTCATCGGCGCGATGGGAAAGTCGGCGCAGCTTGGCCTTCACACCTGGTTGCCGGACGCGATGGAAGGTCCGACCCCGGTGTCGGCGCTGATCCATGCCGCGACCATGGTGACGGCGGGCGTGTTCATGGTGTGCCGTTTGTCGCCCATGTTCGAAACCAGCGACGTGGCGCTGGGCGTAGTGACCTTCGTCGGCGCCGCGACCTGCCTGTTCGCCGCGACGGTGGGCACCTGCCAGAACGATATCAAGCGCGTGATCGCCTATTCCACCTGCTCGCAGCTCGGCTACATGTTCTTTGCGGCGGGCGTGGGTGCCTATGGCGCGGCGATGTTCCACCTTTTCACCCATGCCTTCTTCAAGGCATTGCTGTTCCTGGGCGCAGGCTCGGTCATCCACGCGATGCACCATGAACAGGACATGCGCTATTATGGCGCGCTGCGTAAGGAAATCCCGCTTACCTTCTGGGCGATGATGGCCGGGACACTGGCGATCACCGGCGTTGGCGTGCTGGGTATCTTCGGCTTTGCGGGCTTCTATTCCAAGGACGCGATTCTTGAGGCGGCCTTTGCTTCGGGCACGGGCGTTGGGGCCTTCTATGTCGGCGCGTTCGCCGCGTTGCTGACCAGTTTCTATAGCTGGCGGCTCATCTTCCTCACCTTCTTCGGCAAGGCGCGCTGGGCGGCCTCCGAGCATATCCAGCATGCCGTCCATGGCGTGCATGAGGATCCGGAGGACGAAGCCCCCGCGCATGAGCATGACGATCATGCCCACCCCAGCGGCACCGCAGGCTATCATCCACATGAAAGCCCGCTTTCCATGCTGATCCCGCTGGGCGTCCTGACGCTGGGCGCGGTGTTCGCGGGCTTCATCTTCCATCACCAGTTCGTCGATGCGGAACATGGCCTGGAATTCTGGAAGGGCAGCATCGCGTTCGACACGCACCTGATGCACGCCATGCATGAAGTGCCGCTCTGGGTGAAGCTGACGCCTGCCGCCGTGATGCTGATCGGCCTGTTCATTGCTTACATGGCCTATATGCGGCCGACGGGCTGGCCGGAACGATTCACCAAGCAGTTCCGGTTCCTGTACCTGTTCCTGCTCAATAAATGGTATTTCGACGAGCTCTATAATGTGCTTTTTGTGAAGCCCGCCTTCGCCATCGGCCGGATATTCTGGAAGTGCGGCGACGAGGGAACGATCGACCGTTTCGGCCCCAATGGAGCGGCTGCGCTGGTAGTTGCCGGCGGTCAGGTCACGCGCCGCCTGCAGTCCGGCTATCTCTACACTTATGCTCTGGTGATGCTCATCGGCCTCTCAGCGGCAGTAACCTGGGCGATGGTGCGCTGACATGAACCAGCTCGATTTTCCGATTCTTTCCCTGATGCTGACGGTCCCAATGATCGCCGCGTTCGCCTGCCTCTATGTCGAAGCGCAGGCCGCGCGGATGATCGCATTGCTGGCGACGCTCGCGAATTTGGCCCTCGGCCTTCTCCTGTGGGCGAATTTCGACACGGCCGCAGACGCCGCGCAATGGCAATTCACGGAATTTGCGCCGATATTCGGCCGCTTCGCCTGGGCCATGGGCATTGACGGCATCGCGCTGATGCTGATCATGCTCACCGTCTTCCTGATGCCGATCTGTATCGGGGCAAGCTGGGTCAGCATCGACAAGCGCGTCGGCGAATATATGGCGGCGTTCCTGTTCATGGAGACACTGATGATCGGCGTCTTCGCGGCGCAGGACATCTTCCTCTTCTACATCTTCTTCGAGGCGGGCCTGATCCCGATGTATCTCATCATCGGCATCTGGGGCGGCGCGAACCGGATTTACGCGAGCTACAAATTCTTCCTCTACACGCTGCTCGGCTCGGTGCTGATGCTGATCGCAATGCTGTGGATGGTGCGGGAGGCGGACACGACCTCGATCCCGGTGCTGCTGGAATATGACTTCCCGGCCCATGCCCAGAACTGGCTCTGGCTCGCTTTCTTCGCCAGCTTTGCAGTGAAGATGCCGATGTGGCCCGTCCACACCTGGCTTCCCGACGCGCACGTGCAGGCCCCCACGGCAGGCTCGGTGATTCTGGCGGGCGTGCTGCTGAAGATGGGCGGTTACGGATTCATCCGCTTCTCGCTTCCCATGTTCCCGCAGGCATCGGCCGACCTTGCCTGGCTGGTCTTTGGCCTGTCGATGGTGGCCGTCGTCTACACCTCGCTCGTGGCACTGGTGCAGAGCGATATGAAGAAGCTCATCGCCTATAGCTCGGTCGCCCACATGGCGATTGTGACGGCGGGCCTCTTCGCCTTCAACCAGCAGGGGATCGAGGGCGCCATGATGGTTATGCTCGGCCACGGGCTGGTTTCGGGAGCGCTCTTCCTTTGCGTCGGCGTCATCTATGACCGGCTGCACACGCGCGAAATCGGGCGCTATGGCGGCCTTTCGATCAACATGCCGCGCTATGCCGTGCTGTTCCTGCTCTTCACCATGGCTTCGGTGGGCTTGCCAGGCACCAGCAATTTCGTCGGCGAACTGCTGTCGCTGGTCGGCGTGTATGAGGCGTCGAGCTGGGTCGCCTTCATCTGCGGCACCGGGGTCATTCTGGGCGCGGCCTACATGCTCTATCTCTATCGCCGCATCTGTTACGGCGAGCAGGTCAACAAGGATGCCGCCGCCATGTCCGACCTCTCGATGCGGGAATTGTGGCTGCTCGCGCCCATTGCAGCGGTGGTTCTCTGGATGGGCGTCTATCCCGAAAGCTTCCTGGAGCCGATGCGCAAGGACGTGATGACCATCGCCGCGCGCATGGAACCGGCCAAGCCGGCCGGTGACGCCCAGTTCAAGATCGGGACGGCCAAAGCAGCCGAACCACAGGCCCACCATGCTGCCGAAGGGGAGGCACATTAATGATCGACGCATCCTCCTTCCTGATGGTGATGCCGGAGCTGATCCTGACCGGCGCGGGCCTCATTCTGCTCATGGTCGCGGCCTATGTCGGGGATCGCTCGACCAGTGCCGTCAGCTGGTTCTCGGTATTTTCCTTGCTCGCCGCCGGCCTGTCGATCATCCAGGCGCCGCAAGGCGTGGCCTTTGACGGCCTGTACCGGGCCGACGCCTTTTCGGCTTTTGCGAAGGCGCTGATCTACATTTCCGCAGCGGTTTCCATCATCGTAGCGCCGCGTTTCTTCGCGCAGGGCGGCGCACCTCGCGCGGAATATCCGCTGCTGATCGTCTTTTCGTCGGTCGGCATGGGGATGATGGTGTCGGCAGCCGACTTGCTGACGCTCTATGTCGGCCTCGAGCTGACCAGCCTTTCTTCCTATGTCCTCGCCAGCTTCATGCGGAAAGATACGCGTTCGGCCGAAGCGGGCCTCAAATATTTCGTCCTCGGCGCATTGGCGAGCGGCATCCTGCTCTATGGCATGTCGCTGCTCTACGGCTTTACCGGCACGACAGGCTTTGACGGCATTGCGACTGCCATGGCCGACGGCATTTCCAACGGCGAGCTGTTCGGTCTGGTTTTTGTGCTGGCCGGGCTTGCGTTCAAGATCAGCGCCGTGCCCTTCCATATGTGGACGCCCGACGTCTATGAAGGCTCGCCGACGCCGGTCACCGCCTTCTTCGCCAGCGCCCCCAAGGTGGCGGCCATGGGCCTTACCGTCCGTGTTGCCGTCGAGGCAATGGGACCAGGCAGCAGCGCCTGGCAGCAGATCATCATCTTCCTGGCGTTGGCTTCGATCGTTCTTGGCGGCATTGCGGCGATCAACCAGACCAATATCAAGCGCCTGCTCGCTTACAGCTCCATCAACAATGTCGGCTTTGCGCTGATCGGTCTTGCCGCTGGTACGCAAGAGGGCGTTGCGGCGGTGATGAGCTATCTCGCCATCTATGTCGTGATGACGCTGGGCAGCTTTGTCTGCGTGCTGCAGATGCGCGACGCCGACGGCAATCCGGTCGAGGATATCGCCAGCCTGTCCGGCCTCTCGCAGTCGCGCAAGGGGCTGGCGGCGGCCTTTGCGATCTTCATGTTCAGCCTTGCCGGCATACCACCGCTCTTTGGCTTCTGGGCGAAGTTCCTGGTATTCGATGCAGCGGTCGGGGCGGGGCTGACGGCCCTCGCGGCGATCGGCATCGCGGCATCGGTCATTGGCGCGTTTTACTATCTGAAGATCGTCAAGACGATGTATTTCGACGATCCCGCGCCCGAATATGCGCGCGGCGGCAGCTTTGTTGAAAATGGCATCATCACCGTCTGCGCGGCGATCATCGTGCTTGGCTATTTGCTGAACCCGATGCTCGACAGCGCAACGGCGGCGGCGGCACAGGCGCTGTTCTGACGGCCGACATTCGCACCATCGCCGAAACCGGCTCGACCAACGCCGACCTGCTCCAACTGGCGGAGCAGGGGGTGCAGGAGGGTTTCTGGCTCCGCGCCGAACAGCAAAGCGGCGGCCGGGGCCGATTGTCCCGGCGCTGGGAAAGCCCCAGAGGCAATCTCTATTGTTCGACACTCGTCCGCCTTCGTCCGCACGATCCGCCGCCCGGCACATTGGCGCTGGTAGCGGCGGTGGCGGTGCAGGAGGCCGTCAGCCTCTATCTGCCGTCCGAACGCGTGCTGATCAAATGGCCCAACGACGTGCTTGTCGATGGAGCGAAACTTTGCGGGATGCTGCTGGAACGCACGGGCGACGCGATCATTGTCGGGATCGGACTCAATATCGCGAGCAGCCCCGTCATTCCCGACCGCCCAGCCACCAGCATGGCGGCCCACGGAGCGGGGGATATCGATCCCGGCTATTTCCTGGAAACGCTTGCGGACATCTTTGCACGCTGGCTGGATATCTGGCGTGGTGAGGGACTGCCGCCTGTCCGCGCGCAATGGTTGAAATGCGCCCATCCGCAGGGTACGGCGCTCAAGGCCAATCTTCCCGACGGCAACAGCATTGAGGGTCTGTTCGCGGGTCTTGACCATGACGGCGCGCTGATCCTCCGCTTGGCGGACGGTACCAGCCATGTCATTCATGCCGCCGATATTTTTCTGATCTGAAGGACAAGGGACATGCTGCTTGCCATCGATGCAGGGAATACTAATGTCGTCTTCGCGCTGGTCGATGCCGGCAATATCCGGGCGCGCTGGCGGATTGCGACCGATCCCCGGCGCACGGCGGACGAATATGCGGTATGGCTGAACCAGCTCCTCAATCTGGAGGGGTTCGCGATGCAGGATGTGAGCGACGTCATCATCGCCACCGTCGTTCCGCGCGCGCTCCACAATCTGCAGGTGCTGGCACAGAAATATTTCAAGGTGGATGCGGCGGTCGCCGGAGACGCATCCGCCCCCTGGGGCGTCACGCTGGACGTCGAGGAGCCAGGTTCGGTCGGCGCTGACCGGGTTGTGAACGCCATTGCCGCGCACCATCTTTACCCCGGCGACCTCATCGTCATCGACTTCGGGACCGCAACTACATTTGACGTCGTGGACTATACTGGTGCCTACAAGGGCGGCATCATTGCGCCGGGCATCAACCTGTCGCTCGACGCGCTGGTGATGGCGGCGGCAAAGCTGCCACGTATCGCGATCGAAGCCCCCGCCACCACGTCGGTGATCGGCCGCACCACCGAAGATCAGATGCACATCGGCGTTTTCTGGGGCTATGTCGCGATGATGGAGGGACTCGTGTCTCGCCTGCAGGCGGAAATCGGCCGTCCGGCCAAGATCATATCGACCGGCGGCCTTGCCGTCCTTTTTAACGAGCACACGAGCATTTTCGATGCAATTGCGCCCGATCTGACAATCCAGGGTCTGGCGCTGATGCATGAACGGAGTTTGAAAAAATAACATGACAGTACCCGGCGACGAGCTTCTTTTCCTGGCCCTTGGCGGGTCGGGAGAGATCGGCATGAATGTCAATCTCTACGGCTGCCAGGGCAAATGGGTCATGGTTGACCTGGGCCTTACATTCTCGGACCCCGGTTATCCGGGCGTGGAGTTGATCCTGCCCGACCTGAGCTTCATCGAGGAGCGCCGGGCCGATCTGCTCGGCATTGTCCTCACCCATGGGCATGAAGATCATATCGGCGCCATCCCCTACCTTGCCGCCGACCTTGATGTGCCGCTTTATGCGACGCCCTTCACCGCTGCCCTCATCCGAGGCAAACTGGAGGAGGAGGGCCTGATCGACGACGTCGAACTGAACGTCATCGACAATGAAGGCAGTTTCGCTCTCGGCCCCTTCGGTTTCCGTTACATGCCGCTCGCCCACTCGATTCCGGAGGGCAATGCGCTTGTCATTGAAACCCCCCACGGCAAGATTTTCCACACAGGCGACTGGAAGCTGGATGAACGCCCCCAGCTCGGCGTGCCCTCAACGCCCGAACAGCTGACCGCCATTGGCGACGAAGGCGTGCTGGCGCTCGTCTGCGACAGCACCAACGTCTTCAATCCGGAAGCCAGCGGGTCGGAGGGCGACGTGCATGCCGGGTTGCTGGACGTCATCTCCCAAGCAAAAAACCGCGTGCTGGTCACGACCTTCGCCTCCAATGCGGCCCGGCTGCAGACATTGGGCGCGGTGGCAAAGGAAACCGGGCGCGCCTTGTGCGTCGCCGGACGTTCCCTCGACCGGATCATCATGAACGCCAAGGCTTCGGGTTATCTGAAGGATTTGCCAAAGCTTGTCGATGTGGACGAGGCGATGAGCATGCCGCGCGACAAGATCATGATTATCGCTACCGGCGGGCAGGGCGAACCACGCGCCGCCCTGGCGCGGGTGGCGGGCGATACCCATCCGATCAAGCTGGAACAGGGCGATCTGGTGGTCTTTTCGTCAAAGCAGATACCCGGCAACGAAATCGCGATCGGCAGAATCCAGAACGCGCTTGCGGCCAAGGGTGTCGACATGACCACCGACCGGCAGGCGCATGTCCATGTGTCGGGCCATCCGGGCCGCCCTGAACTCCTGTCCATGTATGGCTGGATCAGGCCGAAAATTCTCGTTCCGGTCCATGGCGAGCTGCGTCATATGGCCGAACAGGCGCGCCTCGGCCTGGATGCGGGCATTCCCGATGCGGTCTTTCAGACCAACGGCAATCTCGTCCGCCTTGCGCCCGGAAAGCCCGCGATCATCGGGCAGGAGCTTACCGGCCGCCTCATTTTGGATGGCGATGTCATCCTGCCAGCAGACGGCGGGACGATGAACGAACGGCGCAAAATCTCCATCCATGGCCAGATCAGCGTCGCGGTGGCGCTGGACGCGGACGGCGATCTTATCGCTCAGCCCGCCATCCGGATGCAGGGGGTGCCCGTGGAGGAGGAACGCGACGCCTTTCTGATGGAAGCGGCGGACGCGGCCGGGGACGTGGTTCGGGAAGGTTTTGCCGACATTGAAAAGCTGCGAGAGAAAATTCGCCTGGCCGTGCGCCGCACCGCAACCCGCTGGACTGGCAAGAAGCCGGTGGTGGACGTCCTGCTGATCGCGCAATAGGCCTTTCCCATGCAGATTACCTCCATCATAGCCATTTACGCGCTGTTCTGGGTGCTTTCGGCCTTTCTGGTGATGCCCTTCGGCATCCGGACGCCGGATGAAAGCGGGGAGCAGATGATCGCGGGTCAGGCCGATAGCGCCCCCAGCAATTTCCGGCCCGGACGCGTCGCATTGCGCGCAACGATCCTGTCGCTGGTCCTGTTCGGTCTATATTATGTCAATTACGTCAATGGCTGGATCGACGCGAAGGACCTCAACTTCTTCGGCAAGCCGCCTGTTTGAAGGTGTTCAGATCAATCGCTCTTTGCCGGGCGCCGCTTCACCAATCCGATGGACGTAAAGGTCATCACCGGGACATCGTCCTGATTGAACACGGTCATCCGGCTTCGAAAACTGCCGATCTCCGGTTTACTGCGCGAAGGCGATTTTTCGATCACCTCTGTCTGGCACCGGAGAGTATCGCCGGGAAAAACGGGCTTCAGCCAGCGTAGTTCATCAACTCCAGGTGAGCCAAGGCTCGCATGTCCGATCTCCCTGAAATGCTCCACCATCATTGCCATCATCATCGCGCAGCTGTGCCAGCCACTGGCCGCGAGCCGCCCGAAATGGGTTTGCGCCGCTGCCTCGTCGGAGAGATGGAAAGGCTGGGGATCATATTTTTCGGCAAATGCAATGACGTCATCGCGCGTGACCTTGTAGCTACCGAAGCTGGATTTCGCGCCGATCTCTAAGTCTTCAAAATATTGCACCGTCGCGTGACTTTCGATGTGTGGCGCTGGCGAGCATCACTCCCCGCTATTGCTGACGCTATCCTCGCCGCCTTCATTCCCTGCCAGCCGGCCGTCAAGCATCTCTGCCGCCTGATTGAGCGCTTCAGCTTCGCCAGCCGTCACGCCGCCGGGTCCGGGATCATTGTCGTTACTGCCACAGGAGGGCAGGGCCAGCAGGCAAGCAAGAATGATGGAACGGGGAGTTTGGGGCATGGCGGACACTTACTCGACAAAAAGGCAAAGAAAAAGGGCCGCATCACAAGATGCGACCCCTTTTTTAACTTCGAGCCCGAAGGCAATTACATCGCGTTTTCCACGGCATTGGCCGACGCATCGGTGGCGTTTTCGGCCGCATTCATCGCGTCAGCCGCTGCGTTTTCCGCAGTGACCGCGGCATTTTCAGCTTCATTTACAGCGTTCTCGACAGCTTCCTGGCCGCACGCGGTCAGGGCGAACGATGCAGCGACGGCGAGCGAAAGAGCGATAGACTTATTCATGGGCAAAACCCCCTAAGAAAAACAAAAACCGGTGCAGGCCGGCCATGAGAAAGTTCAACCCTGCTTGGCCTGCAGGCGCAACACGTAACGATTTGTCACGGGCAACGCAATCCCTACCGAAATGGATGACATTAATTGGCACCCAATATTTCCACCTGCGGACTCCGCCGGCGATCCATAATCGCCTTTGAAAGGGCTGTATCAAAGGCGGTTGACGGATATAAAGAATTCTTTATATGGGTATTCCATGACACCGATACTGGACATATTCAGGGCGCTGGCCGATCCTACAAGGCTTCGGATCGTCTATCTGCTGCGCTCAATGGAGCTGGCCGTTGGCGAGATCGCACAGGTCGTCGGTCAAAGCCAGCCGCGTGTATCCCGTCATGTGCGAATTCTGGTGGAATCGGGTCTTGCCGAGCGGCGCAAGGAGGGAAGCTGGGTTTTCCTTCGTCTGGGCCAGGATCATCATATCGCGCCGCTGATGCGGTTTCTGGATGGAGCCGAGCTTTCCGATAGCGAGGCGCTGTGGGTAAAGGCTGATCTCGCCCGTCTGGCCGCCGTCCGCAATGACCGGGCGCATGCAGCGGAGCGCTATTTCTCCGAACATGCCGTCGAATGGGACGCCATCCGCTCCCTCCATGTTCCCGAAGCGGAAGTGGAAGCGGCCATGCAGCAGTTGCTGTCCGGCAGAAAAATCGGCCGGCTGCTGGATATCGGCACGGGGACCGGGCGCATGCTGCAGCTTTTCGGCGATTCAGCCGATCAGGCGGTGGCGATCGACCGCAGCCCGGACATGCTCCGCGTCGCGCGCGCCAAGCTGCCTGAAAAGGGATCGGACAAATATGAGCTGCTGCTGGGCGACTTTTATGCCCTGCCATTGCCCGACGCATCGACCGATACGGTGATCCTGCATCAGGTGCTGCACTACGCCCAGCAACCCGAATTGGTGATCGAGGAAGCTGCGCGCGTGCTGAGCGGCAATGGCCGGCTGCTGATCGCGGATTTTGCGCCGCACGAACGCGAAGAACTGCGGACCAGCAACGCGCATGCGCGCCTTGGCTTTTCGGATGATCAGATGGAACGCTGGTTTGAACAGGCAGGCTTCGATATGGACGACGAGCGCACGCTGGCAGGTGGAGAGCTCACTGTAAAGATATGGCTGGGACACCGCCGCGAGGCTCAGATTCTGCCGATAAAGGGACGTAACGCATCATGACTTTCACCCTGACCCAATTGGAAGAGGCACGCCGGGCGCTCGAAGCGCCCATGTTCGGCGACCTTTCGGGCGATGCGAGCGTGTCCTTCGAATTCTTTCCGCCGAAGAATGAAAAAATGGAGGAAACGCTCTGGAGTAGCATCCAGACGCTGGCCCCGCTGGCCCCGCGCTTCGTTTCGGTCACCTATGGCGCGGGCGGATCGACGCGGGAGCGGACGCACCACACGGTTTCGCGGATCGTTGAGGAAACCGATTTGCTGCCTGCCGCGCACCTGACCTGCGTCGATGCCAGCAAGGCGGAAATAGCCGAGGTTGCACAGGCCTATTGGGATGCCGGTGTCCGCCACATCGTGGCTCTGCGCGGCGATCCGCCAGAGGAGGGCAGGGGCTTTGTTCCGCATCCCGACGGCTATGCCAGCGCGGCCGAACTGGTGGCGGGGCTAAAGGCCATCGCGCCCTTCGATATCAGCGTGGCCGCCTATCCCGAAACGCACCCGGAGGCGCTGAGCAGCCAGGCGGACATCGACAATCTGAAACGAAAGCTGGACGCGGGCGCCAGCCGGGCCATTACGCAGTTCTTTTTCGCGCCAGAGACTTTTTTCCGGTTCCGGGACAAGGTCGCGGCCGCCGGGATCAAGACGGAAATGGTGCCCGGTATCCTGCCGGTGTCGAATGTGGCGCAAACCCGCAAATTTGCCGCCATGTGTGGCGCCGCCATCCCGCCATGGATGGACCGGCTGTTTGAGGGGCTGGACGACCACCCATCGACCCGGCAGCTTATCGCCGCGACGATTGCGGCCGAGCTTTGCCGCAAGCTCTATGCGGGCGGGGTGCGGGAGTTTCATTTCTACACCCTCAACCGGGCGGAACTGAGCTACGCGATCTGCCATCTGCTGGGGCTCCGTCCCAAGGCTGCGGCGCAGGTCAGGGAGCAGGCGGCATGAGAGCGCGCGCCCACCTTCAGGCCGAAGCCAGCAAGCGCATATTGCTGACCGACGGCGCGTTCGGGACGGAAATCCAGGGCTATAAGCTGGATGAAGCGGCCTATGCAGGTTCGCTGGGGCTGGCGAAGGATCAGAAGGGTAATAATGACATATTGGCGCTCTCCCGCCCGCAGGTGCTGGAAGAGATCACGACGGCCTATCTGAACGCCGGGTCGGACATCGTTTCCACCAATACCTTCAGCGCCAACCGGATCAGCCAGGCCGATTATGGCGCGGAGCATCTGGTGCGGGAGATCAATCTGGCTTCGGCGCAGCTCGCGCGCCGGGCCGCCGACCGTGCGGCGCAGGACGGACGGCCCCGCTTCGTTGCGGGCGCGATCGGGCCGACCAACAAGACGCTGTCACTTTCGCCCGACGTCAACGATCCCGGCTTCCGCGAGATCGACTTCGATTATCTGAAGGATGTCTATCGCGAGCAAACCGACGCGCTGATCGACGGCGGGGTGGACTTCATCCTGATCGAGACCGTGTTCGACACGCTGAACGCCAAGGCGGGAATCATGGCAGTGATCGAGGCGGCGCAGGCGCATGGCAAGGACGTGCCGCTGATGCTGTCGATGACGCTCACCGACCTTTCCGGCCGCAACCTGTCGGGGCACACGGTCGAAGCCTTCTGGTATGCCGTCCGCCATGCGCGGCCGGTGACAATCGGCCTCAATTGCTCGTTCGGCGCGCAGCAGCTTCGCCCGCATGTGCAGGTGTTGAGCCATATCGCCGACACGCTGATCATGGTCTATCCCAATGCGGGCCTGCCCAATGAGCTGGGCGAGTATGACGAATTGCCCGAACAGACGGCGGCTCTGGTGAAAGAATGGGCTGAAAAGGGGCAGGTCAACATTCTTGGCGGCTGCTGCGGCTCCACGCCCGCCCATATCGCGGCGATGGCCAGGGCCGTGGAGGGACTTGCCCCCCGTCCCATCCCGCACCCACCGGTCGTTACGCGGTTGGCAGGGCTGGAACCGATGAATATAGCGGCGTAAAGCCCTCTCCCCTTCAGGGGAGAGGGTTGGGAGAGGGGGCTGACCTCTCATTTGTGAAACAATATTGGAGGGGCTTTCCATTCCCCTCTCCCCGGCCCTCTCCCCTGAAGGGGAGAGGGGGAAGAAAAGAAAATGAACCAACAATCCACCGCCATCTTCGTCAACGTCGGCGAACGCACCAATGTTACGGGTTCCGCCAAGTTCAAGAAGCTGATCATGGCCGACGACTATGCCGCCGCGGTGGAAATCGCGCGCCAGCAGGTGGAGAATGGCGCGCAGATCATCGACGTCAACATGGACGAAGGGCTGCTCGACGCCGAGCATGCCATGACGACCTTCCTGAAACTGATCGCCGCCGAACCGGACATCGCCCGCGTGCCGGTGATGGTGGACAGCTCCAAATGGTCGGTGATCGAGGCGGGCCTAAAATGCGTGTCGGGCAAACCCATCGTCAACTCCATCAGCATGAAGGAAGGCGAGGACGCATTCCTCGAACACGCCCGCAAGGTCATGGCCTATGGCGCGGCGGTGGTCGTGATGGCGTTCGACGAGAAGGGGCAGGCCGACACCAAGGAACGCAAGATCGAGATTTGCGAGCGCGCCTACAAGCTGCTGACCGGCATCGGCTTTCCGCCCGAGGATATCATTTTCGACCCCAATATCTTCGCCGTGGCGACGGGGATCGAGGAGCATAATAATTACGGCGTCGATTTCATCGAGGCGGCGAAGGAAATACGCGCCCGATGCCCGCATGTGCATATTTCGGGCGGGCTTTCGAACCTTAGCTTCTCCTTTCGCGGTAATGAACCGGTGCGCCGGGCGATGCATTCGGTCTTCCTCTATCATGCCATCCCGGCGGGCATGGACATGGGGATCGTCAATGCCGGGCAGCTTGACGTCTATGACACGATCGACCCGGAGCTGCGCGAGGCGTGCGAGGATGTCGTGCTCAACCGGCGGCCGGACGCGACCGAACGGCTTGTCACCCTGGCCGAGAAATTCCGGGGCACCGACGCGGCTGCTGAAAAGGCTGCTGAGGAATGGCGCGGCTGGGCGGTTACCAAGCGGCTTGAACATGCGCTGGTCAAAGGCATCGACGCTTATGTGGTCGAGGATACCGAAGAAGCCCGCCAATCGGCTGCGCGTCCGATCGAGGTGATCGAAGGCCCGCTGATGGATGGCATGAACGTGGTCGGCGATCTGTTCGGATCGGGCAAGATGTTCCTGCCGCAGGTGGTGAAGTCCGCGCGCGTCATGAAGAAAGCGGTCGCGCACCTCCTGCCCTATATCGAGGCGGAAAAGGACGAAAATGCCCGCGGCAAGGGCAAGATCATCATGGCCACCGTCAAGGGTGACGTGCATGACATTGGCAAGAACATCGTCGGCGTGGTCCTGCAATGCAACGGGTTCGAGGTCATCGATCTTGGCGTCATGGTGCCCTGGACCGACATTTTGAAGGCCGCGAACGAGAATGATGCCGACATGATCGGCCTGTCCGGCCTCATCACGCCGTCGCTCGATGAAATGGTGACCGTGGCGGAGGAAATGCAGCGCGCCGGCATGGCGATGCCGCTGCTGATCGGCGGAGCTACGACATCGAAAGTCCATACCGCGCTGCGCATCTCGCCGGCTTACACGGGGCCGGTGGTACATGTGCTGGACGCCAGCCGCGCGGTCGGCGTTGCCTCCACGCTGGTCAGCGACACCCAGCGCGATCCCTTCGTCACCAAGGTTGCGGAGGAATATGAGGATGTTCGCCGTTCGCGGGCCAACAAGGGACAGAGCGAGCTCGCCACGCTGGAAGAGGCGCGGGCGAATGCCTTCATCATCGATCCGGCCCTCAAGCCGCCTGCGCCGAAGCAGCCGGGCCAGCATGTCTTTCCCGACTGGGATTTGAACGACCTGCGCGACTATATCGACTGGACGCCCTTCTTCCGCGCCTGGGAGCTTGCGGGCAATTATCCCGCCATCCTGGACGATTCCATTA